>TARA_R110001632_G_scaffold174095_1_pt1 | contig 147111 bp, 134 predicted proteins | sample TARA_R110001632 | Tara Oceans TARA_R110001632 (sample SAMEA4398266) | marine metagenome | biome: Polar Biome; feature: [SRF] surface water layer (ENVO:00010504); material: water (ENVO:00002006), including particulate matter (ENVO:01000060) such as... | depth 5 m
TATCCCCAATTAACCATGAGTGGTGCACTTATTATCTGAATTCGGGTTAACGAAAGCTGCTGGCGCTTTACGCTCGCCAAAACCAATGACAAATTTTCCATCAGCTAACGCTCGTGTCACGAGTGGCGTAAAATCGCAATCCGAAGATACTAGGCATATCGAATCTACATCTTTAGTGTATAGAATATCCATCGCATCGATCACTAGCGCAATATCGGTGGCATTTTTGCCCTTAGTTAGATCAAACTGCTGGATTGGCTGAATAGCAAATTCGTGAAGTACATCTTCCCATTGTTTTATGTTCGGGCTTTTCCAATTTCCATAAGCTTTTCGAATGTTGACTACGCCATATCGAGCAAGTTCTGAAAGAATGGTTTCAATTTTGGCGGCTGGCGCATTATCAGCATCAATAAACAATGCAATTTTTTCCTTTTCTTTCACGCTTGCTCCTTGCTCTATCAGACTTAAATATTTATTAGGTTATATTGGCACTAGTAAAATACAAATCAATATCACAATTACGTTTATAGTATGAGTTGAAATACACTGGCAAAACACTTCAGCAGTTATTTATAGGAATTTAACCTTGAATTCCTGCTTTCTAGATTCTGGATCTTTACCCGTTAATCCAGCGCATTTATGAGCTGCATGTGCATCCCAACCCCACGGCCAACGTTTGAACTTGTGTAAGCCGCATGCCGGGCAAATTTTTCCGAGAACGCCCATTCCATTACTGGTTGATTTAGTCGCTTTAGTGGGCTCACGTGTGGGCTCACCATTTAGAGTTTTGCTCTTTGTTACACTGTCGATTTGTAAAGGAACATTATCGAATGTATTTAACTTTTCAAGGTGAGGTAAGATGATTGCGTCATTTAGAGAAGGATCTCCCAGCACTAAGCGCTGTTCAACATTCAAACTAGCTAACCAGGCGGCACCATAAGCATCTGCCTTGTCGTGTAGGTCACCACTGCATATATCTTTGACTTTGCTCCACTCGTCTTCTGAGCTCGGCCAGCCGGTATATTTACTCATTGCATGTAATTGAACATACGCCTGATTTTCTTTCGTTTTATGCTGTTCGGCTGCACCTAGTATTTTTGCTGTTGCATGAGGAAAAACCTCGATACATTCAGCCACCTCATTCAAGGCTTATAAATGGCAAAACCTGCCAACATAAATATCTGCATTGAATGAGGTAAACGACTAACTTCTCCCCCCTTGTTTAAATGTGCTTTGCCTCTATTGATTATGCTTTCGAATTCACTCTGCGATGGTGTTGTATAGCAACTGATTTTTCGGCTATCGAGTTCTCGTTCTGCAATGCGCCTTTTAATGTCGTTTTGCTTTGGTATAAGCGGCGCATCAATAGCGATTCTAACAGGAGTTAAATTATGCTCTTTGCAAACACCAATAATGTAGATTTTTATTGCGGCCGCATAAGCGATGTTATTTGCTTCAATAAGCGTTGCTGCATTACCAAAACCAAGCGGCGGTTGATTCTTATTCTGTGCTAACAACAACGGTATTAATCTGCCATTATCTTTTACACATATTGTAATTGGGCAACGCTTCTTTTTTGCACATGAAACATCAATACCGATATAAGCTTTCATCAAAAACTCCATTCTTGCGGCAATTCTAAATTAAGGCTACCGCAATGGCGTATAATGCGTTACCACTTAATTTAATCAGGCGTTACCACTGAATCCGCAAAAAGCGTTACCACTGAACATTTTATGCGTTACCACTGAACATTTTATGCGTTACCACTGAAAAAAATATTTAAGTGGTAACGGGGGGAGGAGGGTATAAAGTGCCCCATCTAGCCAATTAAGTGGTAACGCTTTTAGTAAGACAAACTCACTATTCTATAAAAACGCCCATTAAGGCCATTTTTCTTAAATAGTGCGAACGTTGTTAGAATTGAGCGAATTTGATAAATGTAGTAGCCAAATACTGAACTACTACACTCGTCAAAATAAATCTGCTTCCATTAGTTTAACTATTGATATCGCATAACCACCTGCATCGAACCTGACAAAATTGGTATTTCTACCGGGTGATTAAAGTTATTAAATCCAAGCTCACTCACTGTCGAATTGATGTTTTCAAATATAGTGGGCTTCGCATAAATATTTAACTTTTCGGAGCGTATTGAGCGTATATAGGTATCAAACTTCCCTTGCATTACCGCAACATTTAAGGAAAGGTCTTCTACACTTTCAGACAGACAAAAGTGGTCGTTTCTAACGCAGTAGGATAACTATTTCAGCTCAATATAATCATCAATTTTATCGCTGATTTCATGCTTGCTTTTTTCAAGCAAAACTATGGCTGAATCGAGTTTTTCCAGTAGCATTTGATGCATTTCTGGGCATACATAACCGCAAGCTCCTGCGAGCTTTTTCAGATGGTTAAGTGACTCTTTCGCTTGTTTTAACGGCCAATTTAAAGGCATTGAAGAAGCGTTACTGATCGCATCAGAAAGCTTGATCAACTTGTGGTTTCTAGTGCCATTTTTAGCTTTTCTTAACTGTCCTAGTCTGCGCTCTTGTAAACTTAAACGCCTATCATCACTCAAGCCTTTTACAGAATCAGCAACTTCTTCGCCAAACATCAAAATCAATTGGTCGTAATTAACAGTAGTATCTTCGACAGCATCATTTAGAACCGCTGAAATAAGCAAGTCTTCATCATCATGCCCAAACTTAACCAGCAAAGAGGTTACATCAATTAAATGATTTAAGTATGGAGAATGGTCACTTTTACGACGTAGAACTGCGTGGGCTTTAGCTGCCAGATCCAGTGCAACCAGGAATCGTTTTGCTACAGAGAATTGATTATCCATATAGGTTCTTTCCTCAGAAATTGGGGACGCAATTCCCATTAAAATAAACAACCACCAATGACTAAGTAATCGTGCTCTTAGTAAGCGCAATGCCATCTATTTTTAACATCAAACTTTGATACATTAAGCCTTCATTGTAGACATATATGTTTTCATCAAATTTAGACAACTTTGCAATCCCATGAACCACAAAGTAGCGATATTTCTGAGTATCACTACCCCTGCTTTGAACTTAAATTTTGAATTAATATAGTATTAAAACCGTACACAAGATCGAGCCAACCAAGCAAGAAGAACACTATTAATCATTTTCAAATTTCAGTGAAAATAACATTACCTCGGCATTATTTTGCTTCATGTTGTTAGTCAATATTATTATAAATTGTTCTTTGCTGGTGCATAATATTGGCATCCAAGACCGGATGCCAATTGAGTCTTAAGCGGCTTCAAGATTGTCCAGTAGCTTTCTTCCGAAACACTGTACTTCCTGACTAGCAACGACTTGAATTGCTTTAATATACTCAAGCTCATTAAGATCCCCCATAACCGAAACGAGTGGATCTGTTTTGAATATGATCTCTTTAAAAACAGGGCTTAACGCTGGTGTATGGCGGTCTAAAAATGACTCTACCTCTTCCCCTAACTCAAGAAATGTGACTTCTTGCTTTACTCGCATATCGAAACGCTTTGATGGACCTACGCAGTTAATGAAAAGTGAGTAAACTAAACCAAAAACGATTGCATAATCCCGCTCAATTTGAGACCTAAAATCAATGCAAACTATGTTTGATAGAAATCGATTTATTGAAAACTTTAACCATGAATCGAATAAAACCCCCTCCTCTACTTGCGTCATTAGACGGTCTTGCGCAACTGATATTAACTTTCCTAACTGCTCAGAATTCACTTCGTTCAATAGCTCACTTGTGCTTTGCCTTCTCGCACTAATATAGCGGTTACTGTCAAATTTAAACCCTAGTGATTTTAACGCTACTTCACTAGTCACAAGTCGGCACTCCCTTATTTTCCAACGTCCATTTGCGAGTCTCACAGCTTCAATATAAGCAAAAGCACCAACAGAAAAATCTAATCGTTCTATGCTTTCACAAGCAGTACACATCTTGATCTTACTTTGCCCGTCAGTAAAAGTTAACTCGTAAAAGAAACCTTCTAATAAATCATAGTGAACCGCATCTAAAATGCGATATACACCCTTGATGCAGCTGTATTTTTGAAACGTTGCGATGGGTAGTTGATTAGAGAAATACTTCATAGATTCACCTCGATTTTATTTAAGAACTTATTTGCTTGCTCACCATCTGAACGGGTTACGTTGGGAATGTAGTTGCTGTAGTAATTAAACAATACCTCACTACTTTTATGCCCTAGTTGACGCGCAATCCACTCAGGGTTTTCGCCAGATGCAAGCCAAATAGATGCCGCCGTATGACGGCTCGTATATGGTCTGCGTCTGGGTATGTTCAGTTGCTTGAGCATCGGATACCAAACACATTGCGTGATGTAACTTTGTGTTAAAGGTTTACCATTTCTACTAAATACATATTCACTATTTTCAGTGTTTTTGAAAATACGCATTAGTGAATCATGAACTTGGTCTGACATAGCCACAAACCGGTCAGAATAGGTGCTTTTTGTCTTCCCTAATACACCATCAACAATAGATTCCCTGACGTTTATACTGCGGCTCTTAAGGCACAAGTTTTTCCAGCGAAGACCGTGAAGTTCCCCGGTTCTCAGTCCAGAGAAAAATCGCACTATGAAATAGTCCTTAAATTCAGTTGGACAAGCATTAATTATTGATTCAACCTCATCAATCGTAAACGGATCTGGACGCATTTTTCGTGTCCGTAAAGGAGATATGTCAGAACAATGATTTGGAAAGTTAAATCTGCTGCTGGCTTCTTCAAGTATGCTCAACATTATCGATATAATTCGATTTACATATCTAGCCGAAAGCCTACTATTGTTATTCTCATTACCAAGGCATAAATCACTTCTATATTGAAGAACATCAGCTCTGCTTATGTTCTCAACGTCCTCAGTGCCAAACGCTTTTAAAAGTTTTGCCTCTAACAAGTATGAGACTGTCTTGAAGTAACTTACACGCCATGTTGGCCTCATTTCTTTAAGCCATGTATGAGCGAAGTCTTTGAAAGTAATAATGGACTTTGTTGATGAATTGGAATCAGTAAACAATGTTGCTTTTTTGCTATCTGGAAATGCATCAGAGTAGTCGAATGTGTTTAAAGTAATCTCAGCATCTATACGATTAACCAGTCTTTTGAGTAGTCTTCTGTTTTGAACAGTATCCCTCATTCTGGTTTGTTCACGGCATCTCACTCCTTTATATCTAAAGTCGATATAGAGTTTGGAAGTCTCTTTTCTTACGTTTATTGTTGCCATATTTACCTCAATATTTATAGGTGCATAATGCACCATTTGTGGTGCATTGTCAACCATAATGTATCAACTCGCTTTGTTTGTTATAATACGAGGCAGAGAGGAATTGAAAATGATAAAGATAAACTTACATCAAATGATGCTAAATCACGCTGCGAAAAAAGGGGATGTAGTAACTATTGATGAGATTGCAAAAAGCACTGGTCTTGGCCGAAACACTCTATCAAGGATCAAGAATGATCCCTACCGTTCAACCAGCACGGATATTATTGATAAACTATGCCAATACTTTAAATGCTCAATTGAAGAAATACTGATATTTGAAGAAGTATAAATATTAAAAACTTAGATAGAGTCGGAATAAAGGCTCTTTTAATAATTGCTTTTTCGACTACTATGAAGAAGTTGCATGGCGAAATCAGGGTTGATGCCCAACCTGATCTTATCTATAACATCCCAGATTATATTCATTTCAATAACTTCTCCCTTAACAAAAAAATAAAGTTTTGTGTTACTGCAGTAAAGTCATTTTCAACGTTCTTAAACTGAAATAGTTAACTTATTGTAATCCAATCGTTTTCTTTAGGCGCTTAGCAATATCATAAACAATATATCCATATATAAATTATATTTTGGGCTCATCAACTACATTGAGAAAATAGGCGTTTTTAATCCCTCCCGTATACATCACATCGCACCACCGGCAAATTATGAAAAGACAACTTAAATGGAATGACTTTTTGTCAATCATTTATTATTTTTCAATGGCTTAGAAATAACTGAGTAGCTAATAGTAGTTAATCGAGATAACATTTGTAAATAAAATATTAATCAATAAAGTGTCTGTAGAAGCTAAAATGTGAAAAAGACTACCCCTGCCGAATCAAACTATATAAAAATAACGAACGATGAGTTGGACAAACTTAATGCTATAGTGATTGGACTACTTAAAAAATGGGAACTGAATGAAAAACAAAAATCGGCTTTAATTAGTGAGCATCCTTCAAGTGAGACACATTTAAGACTGTCTATTTTATTAAATATCCACGAAGAACTGCGATTGATGTTTAACAATCCAATAAACATCTATGGTTATATGAAAATGATAAACCATAATGCACCATTTTACGGATCTCGTCCGATTGATCTTGCATGTAAAGATATTGAAGGTCTTAAACTTACATATCGAGCCATCTATGATGTCAGCACGACCGTCTTTAGAACCAGATAAGCCTTGGTTCAGTCTTGATGCAATCGCTCAGATAATCACTAATTGCTTAATCTGTATCTTTTTTTATGATTTTAAATACATAATAACTCTCATGACGATTGGTACAGTGTGCTAACACTCTACATTAAGGCGCTGTAAAACTTAGGCATACAAATAGGCACACTAAACATAAAAAATTAAAATTAAATAATATTTATCAAGTACTTATCAATTAAATTCAACTCCCGCCAGCTCCACCACATTTAGCCCCTAACTTTTAAAAAGTTAGGGGCTTTTTTATGTCTGAGTGTCCACAAATTGCCCACAGATTAAAAATATTAAACCATGACCCGCTGTTGAAGGGAGTTGTTTTGCAGCGATAAATGTAACGCCGAGAAGTGACTTATGAGTCCGAGGAATAACGCTTGAGCGACTTAGTAAGTACTTAGCCTTACGAAAGCTAGCATTCAATTATCAAAATAAAATCGAATTAGATGACTAACCGTTACCCGCTTTATTGGAATTCGTATTTGCTGGAGTGGATACCTTTTTCAACCAAGCTTCCCCTTCATCTACGTTAGTGAAATACTTTACTTCGACATTTGTAAATACTCGATTAGTCTTTTGCAGGAGAGATTGCTGAATTGCGGTTTTGTATACGATGGCTAAGTACCTTAAATTATTAGCATCCAACCAAACATTTAGTTCCAATACATAGGGATGAATTTCCGGAGTGGCGAGCTCCCATTCAGTAAGGTCGCATAAACTCGACCAAGGATGGCTCTTTATGCTACTGACAATTTCCTTGGTTTCTTTGCTCCAACGAATGGCAGTTTGGTAATTCCAGGCGTCATAAGCGCTAAGCGTAAGGATATTGCCTGTTAATTTTAGTTCAAACGAACCATGTTCAATCATTTTCACCCTTATCCGGTAAAGTTAACTGCATCTGTGATTTAGAGTAATTGAAAATTCGAACTTTCATTAAATTCAATATGTTTACAGCTTAATAGTATCGATTTAGTATTACTAACTCAGTTATTACGCGTGCAGTCCCATTAGGATCAGCAACCAGTGAAATTTTTTACTATCTAAACTTACTAAAAATATTAGTCATTAATTGTAATCAACGTGCATCTAAATGACGACCGTAAATGATGCACATCATGAAAGGCTAACAACTGTAAAGGACATTTGGGGTTACTCAGTAATACTGAGCAGAATATATAACCAGCGGTTCGTTAAGTAGCTATCAGTAACCTCTGTCGTCGATAGCGCTTATATAAAGTAAGCTAGTCCACCCAATTGTAAATGTTAATGATTCGTATTAAAAAACATGCGCTTAGTTGCTTGTCATTCTGCTTAATGTAAATTATTTACAAAAACGTACAGGCGCTCTTGCTGCGAAAATGAATCGCAAAAAGATGTGATTCGCGAATAGTCATATTGCACATAATGCAAAGTAAAGAGTATTTAATGAACCCGTTAATTGAAAAAGATATTCAGACTATTCAGTCTATAGAAGCTGTGCCACACATAATGAAAATGTTGTCAGATGCGACAGGGCTGCGCTTCATTTGTATTGCGCGTGTTACTGAAGTCAAATGGACAACATGCGCGGTGCTTGATTTAGTTGACTTTAATCTCAACCCTGGTGACGAGCTCGACATAACGACGACCTTTTGTAGTCAGGTAAGAAGGTCGACCCAGCCAATAGTCATTGAGCATGCGCAAAAAGATGCACATTACAGCAAAAGCGAAATTCCCATTATGTACGGGTTTGAAAGTTACTTTTCTTTCCCTATTTATAATTCAAATGGTGATTTCTTCGGCACGTTATGTGGTCTTGATCCCCTACCTGCAAAGTTAAAAAAGACTGAAATCCAAAATCAAATCAAGTCATTCGCTGAATTGATTTCAAGACAGATTGAAGTTGACGAAAGGCTAAGCATTGCCGAGTCTGATTTATTTAACCAGAAGACAGCCTTTAAACTACAAGAGCAATTTATTGCTATTTTGGGTCACGATTTAAGGACGCCATTATCTGCACTCACAATGGGTGTCAGCTTCTTAAAGCAGCAAGTTAAAGACGAGACCTCTCAGAGAATACTCGCTCGAATGGACAACAGCACAACCAGAATGACGCGTTTAATCAGTGATGTTATGGACTTGACCCGCGGAAAAATGGGCAATGGCATCGAGTTAAATATCAAGACGGTAGATAATTTGGAAGATACTTTAATACACAGTTTCAGAATTATCCGAATTACATCCACAGCGAACGATTCAAACCAATATCAATATAAAGGGTTTAGTTGATTGCGACCCTGAGCGAATTGCCCAATTGTTATCTAATCTCTTAATAAATGCCATTGTGCACGGCGACCCAGCACAAATGATTGACGTTAAATCGACTATCGAAGACGGCATTTTCCTATTAAGTGTCAGTAATGGCGGCGCGCCAATAAGTCCCGAGAAGATTGATAAACTATTTAGCCCCTTTTGGCGAAATGAAAGCAATAAGCAAACCGGAGGCTTAGGATTAGGCTTGTTCATTGCGTCACAAATTACGGCAGCGCACAACGGAACCCTCACCGTCAGATCTGATGAAAGCAAAACGGTTTTTACTTTTCAAGCAACACTGTGAAGGCAAGCTATTGATAAAGGATAGCGTTAATTCCTTGGTGTTTGACTAAATGCGTCAATACTAATGTGTATGTGTTGGCTAAGAGGAGGTTTAACGACTTAATCGTGAAAGAAAGGCTCTTCAGAAAGGAAGACCTTTTTTTATTTTTAGAGGGTATAGATCTCATGACCAAAGTCATTTTTGTTACACTTTCCTATTCATGTTTTCTGCTACGGGCACAGTAATGAAAACAATGCTTTAAGGGCGAAAAGACTCATAGAGTCTGGACGGATTCTAAACTGTGACTATACACGCCTAAGAAGTAAGGACGAGAAGCCTACCGAGATTAGTTTCTATCTACTAACTGCTTATTTTTATCATGGGTGTCTTTGTAATTATAGCGGTATCTACAACAAGGCATAACTCAACCACGAGCATCGTAAGTTATTGTTGTTTAGAGGGGCTTTCCGCGGCTCTGTGCTTTTTGTGAACGCAGCGGTATGAGCACTTCCCCCCATCAATGAAACAGACAAAATCGTTGCCGATGCGAGTTGGTGGCAGCAAATACAATTTACCTACCACTAGCGAAAACATTTTGTAGTAAAAGTGCGTATTTGCATTTTCAATAAACACGGTAAACTTTTTATCATCTGTACCGTATAGTGCGGAATCGTCTTCTTGGATTACTTTTTAATTTCTATTAAGCTCTTGTTTTAATTATAAAAAATTTTATTTTATTTTATGATCGATGTGTCTTTTTTAGCGGTATCAAATTGTGAAAAATAAAGCACTTACCACAGCGACATAAATTAGTTACTGGTTGGTAAAACGAACTTGAAATAACTCAATGAATTAAGGAAAAATGATGAAAAGTATTCTATTAAAATTTATCTCTGCAAGCGTAGTATCACTTTCACTATTATCGGCTCCTGTAATGGCGAATCATCACAATGAAGCTAAAATGGATATTGTCGAGACTGCGGCGAGTAATTCAAATTTCACTACCTTAGTCGCTGCAGTAAAAGCTGCTGGTTTGGTTGATACGCTACAAGGCGCTGGACCTTTTACGGTATTCGCCCCCACTAACGAGGCGTTTGAAAAATTACCCGCCGGAACGGTAGAAGAGCTATTGAAGCCAGAGAACAAAGACAAGCTCGTTGCTGTATTGACTTACCACGTTGTCGCGGGCGAAGTATACGCCAAGGATGTGGTTAAATTAACTGAATCTAAAACAGTGCAAGGCAGTAAAGTCATGATTAACGTCAGCGATGATGGAGTCATGATCAACAATGCTAATGTTGTACAAACTGACTTAAAAACCAAAAACGGTGTAATACACGTTATCGATACCGTTCTGTTACCTTAGTCGATACATCACAGGAAAAGACCATCTTTAACAAGATGGTCTTTTTTACGTGTATTTGACGCTTTTATCTAACCCCCCTCCTCATAATATTAATAAAAACGATAAGCCCCCCATTCTTAAAAAGTAGAAAAATGACAATTTCGCTCTAAGTTGTAAGGTATTCAAACAAACAAGGATGGTCCGTTATGACTCAGCTACGAAAAAGCCAAATTAGTTCAATTGATACGCCTACTAGCACTGTGTTTCCCGCTGTGTTCGCCATTCATTTTTGTGTAGTGCGGTAGCCGCGCTGTTGATAAATTCACGGGACAAAGTTTTGAACACAGAAGGGCATGGGTCGAAGAGTGTTTGTTGCTTATTGGCTCTGTTTTTTCTACTGACAGCGCGGCCAGCGTATATGTGCTTTTGCCGTGTTGAGTAACCATGCGCATGTGGTGCTGTATACGGATAAAGAACAAGCAGGCAGATTGACTATGGCATAAGTGCTAAGACGTTGGCATCAGCTATACCTAGACTGCTATGTTAATGCCTAATTACCATCCTGATTTTTTTATAAATTTAATGAATATTTCGAACACCGAAGGTTTGCCTGGAATCGCCATATTGACTACGCTTTAAGTAACTAAAAAACAACCGAAAGGTGTTTGTTATGTTTACTTTTTTACGCGCTATTTCTAATCGAGAGTTGTTGTTAGAGCAGATGCCTATCTTTTTTGTTTCTTTCCTTTTAGCGAACACATTTTACAAATTTGGCAGTTTTGGTTTGGAAGTCATCGCTTTTCTCGCCACCTGGTTTGTAATTGATGCGTCAGTTCAGCTCTTACATAAGTTGCTAAAGAAATAAGTCATGATTTTCTGCTAACTGTGCATTTATAAAATCACTTTTTGGCAGTTATTCGAATGTTTGGTTTTCCACTTAGTAGCTTAACTTAGGGTTGCCAATTCAGTCCTCTGACGACAGCGTTTCCACTGTCTGCATCTTCAAGTAACAGTTTCCAGAATGTCTGAATAGACATCACTCTAGTAATAAAATCAGGCCTTGCATCTTCGTCTCCTTGGATCAGTGCAATTAATATGTAATATTTATCTGGCGCGGGATCCGGTGGGTTTGCCCAGGTTATTGCTGGGAAGATAGCGCTAGATTTTGCCGCTATGGTGGTAAGCGTTGCCGTGCCTATTGATACCCATGAATGTGGGTCTTGTAACGAGCTGACGGGTATTCTAAATACTTCAACCTCGGCATTGTTTAAAACCGTGCCCCCTTGATTACGCGCGCGTACGTAAATATGATTTGTTTCGCTGCCATCGAGCACATCGGCAATGCGTTTGTCATTCATGTCAGCAAACGCAGTGTCAGGATCACCTTGCGCAGCTTGAACCACAATAATATCGTGGCTTTGTGTTCCCCATGCGGTTTCACCCAATAATCCTGTATCGTCAAATCCATCTCTCATAGAAGCATCGGCGGGCGACGGTGTAACCGGTGAGATAAATAACGCTGTGCGTCGTTCCTGTCCGATAAAGCTGGCGGCTTGAGCTGGGTCAACAACATCACCTAATATACTAGTATCAAGTGGGTCATGACTTGAGTCTGAGGCGACTGCTAGTAACGCGATACTTCCAGTCAGCTCGCCTGGAACTTGCCAATTAAAAGTCATCACGCGAGGTTGCCCTGACTCTAGATAATCAATCCCCACACTATCGATTTTTTGCCACGTGTCACCATCGAGCACATTGGGGAATTGTGTCCAAAAGTCTGCTTGAAGATCTGGTGGTGTTGCCGGCACTGTTGCCCAAAATAAATGTAATTCAGCGCTATTGGTTATCCCATAACCATTATTATGGAGTTGCACATAGATGATATTCATTGTGCCTGCTTTTAATATAGCGCTGCGCATTTGTTCGTCCATTTCGAGACCGTCAAGGACAGGACCAAGAAAGCGAAATGGAGGGGCGTCGATGCGGATATCAATGGAACGATCGCGTACCATTATCGCAGACATTCCAGGTGTCATTCTGGGATCATGATTATTTGGTACTTGATGAGCCACGGCATACGTTTTTCCATCGTCAACTATGTTGTCGCGGATCAACAAATACACTTGCTTGCTCCCAGCCAAATCACATTCGTATGCACCCCGAGCGTGGGTAGCACAGCGCAGCAACCTTTGTGGTTGTCCGGAGCCATCAGTATATTGAATAGCCTCTAAATCAAATATTAAGGCCAACGGTAAGTTACCATTGAATGTGCGCCACAGCGGTGAAAACGAAGTTCCAGCGGCAATTGATACGGCTGTTGGTGCAATCGCATTGCGGATCACATAAACGCCAGCCATGCATCCGCAGTAGATAATTTGTGTGTCAGTGACGGTAGCGGAACTTGAAGGGTCGAATACAATAGCCGTGGCAGCAGATGGGCTAAATTGATCATTAGCAACACTGGCATTAGGGGGAAGTCGCCCACTAATTTCCTGCCAATTTACCCCTGTATCACCCGATATAAAAATCATTCCCTGACTTACATCATTAGGCGTTCTGGCTCTTACTGTAGCCGTAACAGCTACAATAGCATCATTGTTTGGGTTAATAGCCACCCCTGTTATTGTTGCGTTAAACCCTGCTAAAGCAGGTGGTGAAACATTGGCCCAAGCCGACATATTCGCATCATTGGTTAAATACAACTCGCCAATATGTGTTGCAGCCCACCAAGATGTATCTGGATTTTGCGGGGAATAAACAATTTTCGTAATTTTTTCAGTTGATCCAATTCCCAAATTATTCAGATGTGTAAACGCAATTCCATCTGTCGTGGAATAAGCGCCTCCCTCCCTGCCGATTAAAATATTATTTGGTCGAATAGGATGGTGCGCTAATACACCAGTAAATAAACCTGGATGTGTCACACTGGTGAAAGGATAACTAAGCGTAGATTGATTGACCACATCATGAACACCAGATTGTGGAACATCAGGTAGACGATTCATGTATCTAGCACTGCCAAAAAGGTTTGTTGTGCTTCGCACTAAAACTCGCACAACCCCCCACTCATTGCCCGGCACAGCAGACCCTGGAAACCAGCAGGCGTAGAATTGCCTTGGATCGCCCACTTGAAAAGCGACTTCGCCTCCATCCCCACCATACACATAGTGCCACGTCTGACCGCCATAACTCAGCCAAGTCCCATTGTCCTGTAAACCACCAGCATAAATGTAGGGATATGTAGGGTGCGTAGTGATATCAAAGAATTGAGCCGCATTAATGCCTAGGCCTCGTTCGGTCCAGTGTTGTCCAAGATCAGATGAAGTTGATACACCACCGTCGTTACCAACCCAAATTCGCATGGGATTAGCCATATCGAATAAAATATCATGTTGATCTGCATGTTGTGCTCGGTCACCCAGATCGTGTTGTTTCCAATCGAGAATTTTTGTCCACGTGGTATTGCTAGTATTAGAATTGTATCGACCTAAAAAAACGTCGAGTACGCCAACGGCAAAAATAGAAGGATTGGTAGGGTGCATACCAAACATTAAATCATATCTAGCTTGAGTCCCTGTATCTCCCGCTCTTGCGCCAGTATCAATCCAATGTTCACCTCGGTCATCTGAGATAAAAACATGGGACGCTGCGTTAGTATTGTCTGCGAATACTGCGCCAATCCAATTGGGTTGTCCGCGACATTGAGTCAATTTAATACGTGTGTAAGAACCTGAAAAAGGTGGCGTAATGTCAGTCCATATATCTCCCCCTGTGTTCTCATAAGCATCAATGATTCGATTATACTTTGCGCGGTAAATACCACTGCCCCATATTGCAACGTACACAGTCACTATCTTAGAAGGTGTTGTACGTGATCGCCCAAAATCAATCATAATGTCTGTTGCTTGTTGCGTACCCGCCGCTGGCGCTGATGCATGACGTACTTCGTCTTTATGAAGAACGGGTAATGCTCCGCTTATAGCCGGCGGCGTTCCGCGGCCCATACCACCATCTGATGAGGCAATCCAGAATCGACTAGGCTCCCACGGGTCAACCACAATAGATTCGAATTGCCCGAAACCTAACACGCCAGAAGTAGGGTCTGGGTGATCGATACGGGTAAATTTGGCACCGAAATCGTTTGAACGAAATAATCCATTTCCAGGTATATCCCTAACACCACCGGCGGAATCTCTCGTTGGCTCACCGGTTCCAATATATATAATCTCAGGGTTACTGTAGCTCAAACCAATAGCACCGATTGCCAATGCTTGGCGGGAATTTGGAGAGGTGAAATTATCTAATACAGTCCAACTGTCACCAATGTCACGTGTTCGCCATAAACCTCCTTGGGCACTACCTGCGTATATCGTTTGCGGATTTCTTTCGTCTTGAGCAAGGCACCTTATACGGCCACCGGTATTTCTTGGACCCAATGGACGCCAATTCAAATTAGCATTGGCAGCATCGACACGAACAGCTTCTGAAGCATGCGTAATAGCTTCGTCGGTTAGTCGACTAAAATCCCAGGGAGTAACGGTTCCGGTTCGATGCAGAATCTGCTGCACGCGTTTACTGGGATTATCTTTTGGGTCAAGTTCATCAGGCATCTGTTGCACTACCTATCGTAAACCAACTTTCTAATACACCACCGGGTATATGCGGCGTTTGCGTACCATGCAATACATCGCAACTCGCGGAAAAGGGTCTTTTATCGGAATCTAAAAGTCCGTTGCAATGAACTCGAATAAATACGCGTCCGCCACTGCCCGAAAAAATCTTAATCAATTGACTGGTATCCCCTCGTGGTCTCCAATCAATTTTTTTCGCTGCTAATTTGCAATCCCCTTGGATATAAGCCATTTGCATCAGAATAAGCTGTTGATTGAATCCAGGTTCAAATAAAACTTGAACAACTTGAGGCTGAGCATTCGTTGTTTCTGGTGACATACTTGCAGACATCACCACATTCAAACGACCCAATATTTGAATGGCGTCTTCAGCGGAAACCTGCCCATTATGAGGCCAGCTTATTTCAGCAATCGCTGGCCAGTCTGGGTTTAGCCCTTCTCCTGGTATACCTTGCTCTCCTTTTGCCCCTGCGGGTCCCGTTTTCCCTTCAGGTCCGACTGCGCCTGTTTTACCTTCGGGCCCGACGGCACCTGTTGCACCAGTCTTGCCCTGTGGTCCTGTGTCACCTTTTTCACCAACTTTGCCTTGCAGCCCAGCTTCACCCTTTGCGCCTATTTTACCCTGTGGTCCAATATCACCTCTTTCACCAACTTTTCCTTGTGGCCCGATTTCGCCTTTAGCACCAATATTCCCCTGAAGCCCAATACCGCCGGTCGCTCCAATCTTTCCTTGTGGCCCAATATCACCTTTTGGCCCTTGAATACCAATAGAGCCGGTATCACCCTTGTCACCTTTTACCCCTTTGGCGCCGATTTTTCCTTGAGGCCCTGCATCACCTTTAACGCCAACTTGACCCTGAGGCCCAGTGTTACCTTTTTCGCCAACCTTACCTTGGGGCCCGGTATCACCTGTTTTACCCATTTTGCCTGGTAATCCAGTTTCACCCGTTGCTCCAATTTTGCCCTGAGGCCCCACGTCACCTCTCGCACCGATTTTGCCTTGGGGACCAATTTCGCCTCTAGCGCCAACGGGACCTTGGGGTCCGATCGCCCCTGTCGCTCCGATTTTACCTTGAGGCCCAATATCACCTTTTAATCCTTGAACACCCGTCCCGCCAATATCTCCCTTGTCACCTTTTACGCCTTTGTCACCCGCTTTTCCTTGGGGCCCCGCATCACCTTTTGGCCCCTGTGCCCCGGATGTTCCTACGTCACCAATATCGCCTTTTGGCCCTATTAATCCGATTTTGCCTTGTGGACCAGGATCGCCTTTTAAGCCAATGGGACCTCGTTGACCTGCTGTACCCGCTAAACCTGTTAAGCCACGTTCGCCTGCGCTGCCTTTTTCACCAGCAGGGCCAACCTCACCTATCCCGCCGGGGATTCCAGCTGGGCCCTTTTCACCGGGAATGCCTTGCAGTCCACGTTCTCCTTGCGGCCCTCTTTCACCTCGCTCACCATTAGCCCCTTGCGGACCCATCGCCCCGACCAGACCCTGTGGCCCCATCTCGCCCTGTGCTCCTTGCGGCCCAATCGGGCCAAGATCACCTTTCGGGCCAGGAATACCGGGAATGTCGCTGTGATCTTCCAAGGCACTGCCATCGAAAAGCCATTGCCCTAAACTATTTTGATGCCATTGTCCGCTATGATTGTGATTACCTGTTGCGGCAAATAATTCAGGATCTTGCGTCAATACCGCTTCCCCCTCTTGCACGTCGATTGAAGCGATGACAATTGAAGCACCATCTCCATCAACTTGGGGTTGCACTGACACTGCAGTAATTAAGTTAATAATTGTCGACGCACCGTCATGGCGCAGGGGCTCTATATCGTTATTCAGTCCGGTTAATAGCAAACTCCACGGATTATTTTCAGTTGGTAGTGGTATTTGCGCGATACTGTCTAACGATAATCGATGGCCATTTAAGGTAAAGGCGGCGCCTGGTTGAAGCTCAATATTGCCATTTTTCAGTTCCGCCTTTAAACCCCAGGCCACCTTTCCTAAACCAATACAACTTCGAATATCGGCCAACCCTTCCCTTAAACTGTCTTGCATATGTTGCAAATGTAGCGCGGTAACTTTTTGACCGCTTACAAACTGACTATGAGCATCCTGTGTCATGACAATTTCTCTCCAGTAATTACGTCAACCTCTCTAATTTTAATGCTACCTTGACTGCGACTGACGATTCTAAGCACTATGCTATCTGTTTCAGGCTTAGAGATTTTGGCGTTGAATTCAAGTCCAATTCGACTATTTTCATTTGCTGGTGTCAGTGTCAATTGTGTTTCATCGTCATCCAATGAAATTAATAAAGGAGGTATAGGTTTCGTTTGATCTGCATTGCCCAACATATGCACCCTACCAGCAATACTGCCTAGTGACCTGCCACTACCAAATATCGCTGGTAATGCTCTCCATGGGCCTCCAGGTGAGCCAATTCTAACGGGGTATTCATTACGTTCATTTGCCGTCGCCATTTTCCAAATGACTTCACCTCGATTAACATGAATAGCAGCCCATATATTGACATTCTCTTCTAGTGCGACGGGTTCCTTAAAGTCAAAGCGTATCCATTGCTCGTCGGACCCCGTCCAGTTAATCGGTTCACTTATCGCATTTGTTATTGCTTCCATTGGTACGCCGTCCCTTTCGCGCCATAAAATCACTCTCGCTTCAGCGCCACTGGGGCCCGAAATAAAGGGAAAGCGTAAACCCGCTAATTCAACTAACCCTAAGTTTGCATCTAACCTCACGCAAGCAGCTCTGCCCTTGCCAAGCGATAATTCGGTAATTTCATTTGGTTTTTGGGCTAGAGCAGGGATTGCTCGCAGTCGATCTAGCTCGCCGGAAATGCTCAATTCAATCCCGCTTATGGGCTCGGTGACGTTGCTAGGGGGAAATATAACGAGTTGTTGCTCTGCTTCACGCTCAAAAGACAGCGCTAAATCGCTTTTGTTATTAAAAGACATGCGATGAATATGACGTTTTTCAGCCGATTCAAGCTCGATTTTAAGTGCGCCTGGCACAATCGCACTGAGTACAAATTCGAGTTCAACGTCATCAGATTTTGTTGGGTCTTGGGTGTACTGGGCAACTGAACTTGCTAACGAAACTCTGCGCTGTCCTAGGGAATTCCATCCGTCATCAGTTATATCTTCACTGATCCCCAACTGTATCATCGGGTCGTACTGCCAAATGGCTCGATCACCATTAATGCGTAACGTCAGCCCAGACGGTAAATCTGGTAATGATAATTCTATAAAATCAATAGCTTCAGCTGCATTTTGGCCACTACCCAAAGTAAGCATTAGGCGTTGTGTTTTTACATCTGAAAAAGAAACCGAATTATGAGTAAGAACGCCATCTCCCTCGAAAAGCGGATCACTCTTATCAAATTTTGTACCTAACCAAGGGTATATCGTTGAGATTGAGTAACCTGTTGCAATACTCACTGAGTTGACCGTTAGCATCATGCCAAAATCAATGATAATCGATTCATTGTCGCCTTCTGCGACTCTAACATCTGCTACTTGTTTAGCTTTGATTGAATCGGCACGGTTTGCACTCAGAATAAGATCAAGTTTGTCTATGATTGCATTCGCTTTAACAAGCAATTTGACACTCACGTGCTTTGTGCCGTCAGCTAAACTTATCGGTCTAAGGCCAGTTAGAATTGGGGGGGCTATTTCATGAATATGTTGGTTGTTTAGTCCCACAAGACCAGAAGTAGCCTCATGAGATAGCTCCCATTGAACGATACCAATTGATTGAGTGATGTTAATCGCCATATTGTAATCTATCCCATTATCAAAATGAGCTACATGAAAGTACGTCCCTATTTCGCTTAGGCACAATTACTTAAATGCTAGTGCTACTCGAACACTGTTAAAGGCATTGCTAAAGCCCTGACCCGGTTTACCTTCATTAATATTTATGCCTGCGAATTGCCCGAGCATATCGGTTAAAATAACTTTGTCGTTTTCTTCTACATCATTCGCATTTTCATATTTGAGCACTAAGCCGCGCAGATCATTTTGATCTTTCACTCGGTCGAGTAACTCACCAATACTGGTATCTTTAACGTCAATATGAATATCATCAAAAATACCGATATTAATGTCTTCTCGTGGTGCCAGTATTAAGTCCACTTCGGTGCCAACACTTACTCGGGTACCCGCGGCAATATTTTGATCTAACACTCTAGGCTCCCTAGTCGGTTCTCTGATCTGTAGGCCGCTTAAAAAAGCCTCGAGTCGCGCATTATCTGGCAATACGGACGGCACTTTAAATCCGCCCCTAACGACACTGGCAATAGCCGGTTTGTCATCTAAATCAACGAATATGGGTTGATTAATATTTCGAGCAGCCGGAATAATCGTGTTTGCTTGTTCCCTGCCCTGTATTCCGGTGATAAGCGATTTTGTTTGTGTAGAACTAAGCAAACTCGGCTTGTTAGCGCTAAATGTAGCCATAATTATTCTCCCCTGATTATTCCGATTTCTGTCTGGTTTCAACTTTACCCAATTTAAGACCAATGGCTTCAAGCGCTTTACGTGCCTCTGTCAAGGTCAAGCCTGTTAACGGTGGAATTTCTACTGAGCTATCTAGTTGCAGTGCTGCAGAAACGACTAATTGCACTTTACCTTCCGGTGGCACGGCATCACTAGGATCCGGAATTTGCATAACGATTGGTTGGCTAGCGTATTCCGACGTTGGTTTAGCGGGGGCTAATTCACGCCCAAACACATCGATTAAACGTCCTACGGTAATACTGCTGTCGTCTAAAATGGCCAGCGCCGACGCAAGCTCAACACCAATTAAATTAGGCATAAATGCGCCATTTTGTTCGAGGGTCAATTTAACGATTTCATCGCTAGGTATGGTGACATTTTCTTTTGAAGCCTTAAAACCAGCTGCATCAGCCATAATCACATAAGCGCCTGGTGGCAAAGATGTAAAGACAAACGAATCCCCGCCGTTTACCGGAGAAACCGCCTGGGCTAACCAGCCATCATCGCGTAACGCTGTCACCCGAACGGTATTTCGTGAAATGTCTGTGTTGCTGAGTTGCACATTTAACGCCGTCGATTGATTCGCTAAAACAAAATCATTAAGCGCCTTAATGCCTGATACCAACTCATTCCAAGCTTCTGACGTAATAGGTTCACCAGGTGATACTGGTTTTGCTGTAAATTCATTAAGTTCCATATACTTATCTCTCTTGTAAAGTCAGATGAACAACATCTACAAAAATGCTTTGGGTAAATCGAAGGTCTTATCCGTAAGGCACAACATCAAACCTCCACCGGTACCGGGCCCAATTGTGGCGCCAATACTGTTTGTGAGCGTATTTGGTCAATTGCACTCATCCCGTCAATGTCCCCTGGCAAGGCAGCATCTCCCGCTATCCAATAAGGCTCAACATAGTCAACAACCACATCAACACCAGCAGGACGAAAACGTTTAATACCTTGTTTCACTAAATCTGCAATTTGAGCGCCGTTGCTGTTATCAAATAGTCGAAAGCGATTTGGGATAAGCAATTTCACCTTATAAGCTTGGCGCTCTAGCCAACGTAAGTGAATAAATCCAGCGGCCTGTAATTTTTCGTTGCCATTTCTTGTGGCAAACACTGAAGCGTCTGCGAAACCCACACCAAACCTAGGAGTAACTAACATAATGTGATCGCGCACAGCACTGGGTGTTGACGCAAAAACATCATCGTCAAAGGCGCTTGCACTGGGCGCGGTTGTCCCTTCAAGTTTTGTTGAAAAGTGTCCATGTTGAACAAAAAAAGCAAAGCGAGTTTTACCCACGCTAATGCTCGGCATGGGTAGACTTGAACCCGCGTGAGGGATAAGTGCATCTCGATTTAACGCGCCGACTGGCGAGACGGTTACAAACCTACTTTTGCCGTCATTTTCGGTATCTGGTGCACCCGCATCAGCAAAAACAAAATCATTTCGGTTAGTCGATACAGAGTCATCGGTATCAAGCAAAGTAGCATCGTACTGCGCAAAACACGCCCCTTGCCACGCATAGGATCTGCTAGTGACATCTTTTCCATCCAGCAAGACACGACCGCCTTGGGTAAAAATTAACGCTTGTCCATTTGGCACTAAGCCAAAAAAACCCACGCCATGACCTTCATCTCGATTAACCACCATAGGACTGACGGTTCTATTTAGGTTTCCCAATACTCTGATTTCAAGGACCGCATCATCAAATCCCTTGCGCAAATAATGAAATAGATCGGCGTGTTTATATGGGTTTGGTCCTCTTTGCGCAATAACCTTAGGGTTTTCTTCAATGCCCATATATTCTGTTTTAGGAAGGATTTTATGGGTAGTACAGGTTTCATCTAGGCAACTAAGTTGAATGCGATCGTGAACCGCTCCTGCGTGCCAGAAACGATCTTCACTGTGCTCTATGTCACCCAAATTCAAATCTAATACGTTTGCCGCTCCACGCAACAGAGCTTCGATTGTGCCGTTGCCTTTAATGTGAATAGCGCAGGTCTCTACAATTCGTTTGCGAATACTTTCTAGCAAGGTATGTGTTTGGCAAGACTGAACGGCAGAAGTAATGAGTCGATCAATTGCTTCATTCACATCGAAACTATTAGCATCAGAAATATCAGCATCGGAACTATCAACATCTAAATGTGCTTGCGAAAAAAGCCGGAGAGGTGTTTCAGTCCCAAGGGCATAAAGCTGTATAAACGATTCAGCAAGCTCTTCACGCACCGCGTCATCACCATCGGCTTCAACATTTTTCTTAAGTTGTAATAGCAATTCAGATGATTTTTTCTGGCGGGCATAAAGCACTGACATATCAGCACGGTTAATTCCATGCAGACTCGATAGTAGCAATAAATCACTTATTTGTTTGGCTTCGAGCAGTCGGTGGGCACACCGAATACTTTGCATATCTGCAGACTGAACGTCTTGATCTCTAACGATCGTATTGACCACACTAGCAAGCAATTTTCCACGCGCTTCAGCTTCCATATGCTTTGGAAAGCGCTGCAGTACTTTTTGCCCACGCCCGGAGACTTTTACCGTCATACGCTACTCCCCAAAACGGTACCACTTTGGTCAAGTACACTGGCTGAGCGGATCCAGAATCTTTCCAATCCGGTAGACGGAATAACGATATCAGACTGATTTATTCTTATACCATCACCCATAAATTCTACACGATAATGTACTTCATCAGGTGCATAGCTCTCAGACCCTGGGATCAACCCTAGCAATATTGCCGGATCGATTTGGCTCGCCGTAAAACGATTAAGTGCTTGTTGTAAATCGCTGCGAATATCATTAGCTGCCGCGTTGGCGTTACTTTCCACATTGCCGATTTCACCGGCCCCATTAAAGGTAACCGCAACGGTAATATCCAGTGCCACAAGTGAATTACCAATTTGCACGTCGACCACACCAGCAATCGGCCTAGCACCTAACTGATTAGGCATAACATTGCGCGTTCGACTTGCTTCAGGCTTACTGGTAGGGAACATTTCTAACGTTACGTCCAGCACACCATCTATATTCATTAATGCGGCAATAAGTTGGTTGTAAACCAACGTCTCGCCTAAGCCAGCCTCAGCAATGAAGTCATTTATTGTGCTTATACCCATGCCTATCAACTTTTCTTGCTCTTCTGGGGTGAGTGTCAACGTGGTGGGCTGCAGTGTTACGTTGAAATCAACAGGCATATGGAGCTTTTCTCCTACACCATCCGCTGCAACAATAGGGGCGCCATCAATCGGACTGTCTTGACCTGTGCTTGGTTGAGCGGGTCCCGGTGGCTGAAATGCTTCAATATTGTGGCGAATGCGAATACCTACTGGCCTAGTTTCTTCTAATAGCGCCATTGCACGCCTTTTGTAGTCTTCTGTTTGCAATGGAGAAAGTTCAGGTAATGCAATTTCAAGGTTAACAATGCCCGGATGCTCTATTGGATCTTCGGTAAAACGCATGTCTTTTTCACGCAAACCGTGTAATCCCGTTAGCACGCCTTGCAAAGCCCCCACTGTTGCCTGACCTGCACTTTCTAGCGCTCGTTTAGCCCTTAACCTAAGTGCATCGTCACTTTCATTTTGACCGGCAAATTTGGTTGCTTCAGGATTACTTACGCTATCGATACCTAAAATAGGTCGATTGATAACGACGATAGTGTTGGCTGCAACAATACCTTTACTATCGGGCGTTAGTGCTTGTACCGGTGAGTCAACGCTTAACTGTCCTCGTTGCAATGTCACGGTTCTGGTGGTTTCAAACGTAACGGCTGGCGCATCTGCTGTACTGAGTCTTTTGCCAGATGCAATGGTAATATCGGCGGGTGATGGCGTGGTTCTGCTAAAACTCACCATACCCTCGGCAACATTGCGACCATAACGTTCAAGTCCAATTAGGGCGACTACGTTTTCTAAATCTCTACCTGCTGCGGTGCTCAGAAATGCAGCCTCGTATACTTTTTCTAACTGCCCAGACAGCACGGCATATTCTCGACCGACACTTTCAGCCAACAAACGCGTCACGCTGCCAGGACTACGGTCAGTTAATAACGGGGCTATTTGCGACCCACCTGTGGACTCGTAGTTGACGTAGAATGTAGTGCCATCTGCTGGCCATATTGCATCAATAGCAGGCGAACCATCGCTTTTACTGAGCCACTGAATATCTGTGCCATCAAGCAATTGGTAGTCAGTGTTGAGTCTAAATAAAAAAAACTCAAACTTATTTATCGCGCCTTCTTTTTGTCCAAAAACCCGTATGGTATTAGGTAGCGCAGCACCATCTGTCGATAACCTAAAGGGACGTTGTTCCTCCAGCATCCGAAATGTTTCCCGTACATGCCCCCCTGTAAAACCGGTTAACAGATCATCAACAAACTGCGCATAAGGTTCAGCGACATAGCTCATATCAAACTCTCCGTTAGGTTAAAAGGTACAATAATATTGAGCGGTAGGGGAACATTGTGAATTTGTAATTTAAGCTCAATTCGAACTGTTTCCCTAGGTGGTTCATGCTCAGCAAGTACATTGGCAGAAAGCACTTTTTCAATACGTCGCTCTTGCTTTAGGGCCTGCAAAATAAACAGTTTTATGAGATTTCGAGTGCGTTCAACATTGGGCTGACCAATTAACTCGTGATGCCTTGAACCATACTCAGGATGCCCTAAAGGTAATAGCTCGCCTTTGTAAGTTTTGATACGGTTAACTATCGCTTGGCGCAACGTGTCGACACCCCGAGCTACTTTTATATCCCTAGCACCAACCCCCCGTAATTCGTCTCTTAAGTCGGCATTTTCATAAAAACCAGGAGAGCTTTGATAATCTAACCATAAGTCCAGCCCTAGCAGCTCATCTAGCTTGTTAGTACTTTCTCTTGGCATGATTTATCTCCTTTTCAATATTTGTAATGCTTAACTACAATCTTGACGTTTTACGGTGGACCACTATCTAAAAACGCCGGACTCGCTGGCGGACCAATGATAGTTAAAATACCCGGGCCGCTGGGTATTTGGTCACCCATTCGCACTAATCCTTGACCTGATATTGTTAATGTACTCGAGCTACCCACTGAGCCTATTGGCAGTACATATGGCACACCACTTACGCTATTTATCATTTGGCAAAGTGAGCCACTGACTGCCAATGGCATACCGCTAGCCAAAAAACTTGTTTGAAAGATAGTGGTGATCATCCCGCTATCCGGCGGACCAGCAGCACCGGGGGATAGCAAAACAGCACAACCGATACTCACCGCAGGTTTCGACACGATTAACTCGGACTAAACTGGGCAACCCCAGCAAAATTAAGGGCTGAGGCCTTAACATTTGCCTCAGTACTGGCTTCGATATTTACGCCCTTAGCTTTCATTTCAATATTGGTCGCGGCCTCAAATTTTATCGCTCCGTCAGCCTGCAAACTGATGTCACCTGACGCACTTAACTCCACATTCTTGGCTGAGTGAATTTTCACCGAACCATCGTTTTCAATCTCGACTTGTGTCTCGCCGGAGACTAACGTGACCTTTTCGTCACCAAAGGTCAGTGTGGTTCCAGACGGCAATTCCATATGTAAATGCTTCTCCCGTCCTTCATCTGGCACCACATATACCATTTCTCCTTCATCTGCTTCTGGAGGCTGCACGCCTGCATCGTAAACGCAGCCAATAACCATAGGCGCGTTTAACTCCCCCCGTAAAAACACCACCAACACCAAGTCACCCACCCTAGGCAACGCTGATATGCCATAGCGTTGCACGGTTACCGGGGCGCGTTTTAATTCCACACCTGAACTGCGTAAACGCACATCTACCTGATGGTTGTTGCCATCGCCACCATTCGCATGGACTTGCACTACTATGCCCAATTCTGCACAGCGGTTGCGCGCCATTTCATCACGAACAATGGCCCTTAATGTGTCAATCAATTCGCTCAAAACCCAATGCCAGAGCTTTCGCTGTAGCCCTCCACAGCCAACGCGGTAATAAAACCACTTTGACCATCCAACTGATGTGTCACTGCCTTGATACGTAATGTTCCGCTGTCACCTCTAGGCAATCCAGTTAACTCAACTAAACCACCTGGACGCAGGTCAATTCGCCCGCCGACCCAAACTTCTCCTTGCATTGAGGAACGTTTTTGTCTTAACTGCGCGGCTTTAGAAAATAAATCTGCAGCTTCGCGACTCGAAAATGCCGAAGGGATGACGGTGCTATCAGCACCTGCCCCAACGGGATCATGTGCTAACCAATGCCACTTCTCTTTGCCTTGTGAGCTAGATGCACCATGCTCCGCTGCCAAGGTAAGAGTTGAAGTTTGCTTTTCAGATAAATGCCAATCAATCAGATCAGCACCATAGCGAAGTGATATTGACGCGCCACCTTTGGCGGCCAAGACAAAACGCAGTCCACCACTACCAGCACTGCTAAGTTCAGCACCTGTTAGTTGTGCTAAATCGTATAAGTACGACCAGACACTGCGGCTGTTATCTATGCTGTAATTAGATAATTGCAGATCAGCTTCAATTTCTGCATCAAGCTCACCCGCCATATCTTTGATTATGTCGGTAATACTCTGGTCAGCCCATGTGGCTGACATTCTTGATTGACTCAATTGGGCGGAACTCGCCAATCCTGACAAATGCAATTGCCCTGCGTTACTTTGCACAATATCTATGGTGCCAGTCCAAAGGGCGTTATCGTTGCTCGCACCGAGTAATCCGCCCGCAGATGAACGTAAATGGTCTGACACCAATTCATTGCTCAGTTCTATGATGAGTTCACTCCCCGGGCTGACATTGGATAATGTAGAATCAGCCCATAAGGTCATCTCTAATCTGTCATGGGTATTAAAGCCAAGATCTAGCCGTAAGCTCACAAGTCCAGCTTCGGCAGAAGTGAATTTTTGTCCATCCATGGTAATAATTGCATTTGGTCTGGCTAAGCTCATGGTTGGAATTTCTCCAAATCGATACCGGCCCTTCTTGCTTCTTGTGCAAGTAGTTTGGCAATACTTGAAGCAGTGGTTATTTGCGAAGACGAAGCAGTGTTACCCACTCTATTTAACGAAGGCTTCTGGATTGACGTTGCCACGGCTCGATTTTCATTAGCCTCGCTGGTCGCTGGTGGTAACGGTTCGTCAGCTGTGACATTGGCCTTAGCTAATGCGGCTAAACCTCTCAAGCCCCCCACACCCGAGCTTGTGCTGAGAGGGCTGATAGCGCTGGGGACATTCGATGAACCATCGTCGGTCAACAATCCATTTTTTGGCGACGGGTTAGCAGCTTTGACTATATTATTTGCATGCAGGATGCTGTTACTCATCACGTTAAAATCCGTCTTTTTTGCGGACTGTAACGTTTTAACCTTCTCATCTATTAATCGGTCAATCGTTTTATTGGATGATAAAGTGAGTCCCTTCTCTTTGGTAAGCTGTGTATTGTTATTATGCGCATGTAAGACGTCCTTTTTAACCGCGCCTAGGATCGCGTCTGTATTGCTAACGCCACGAGTAGTGGCTTGCGCTTCGTATTGTGCTATTTCAGGTTTAATCTCGTGACGACTCGCTAACTTTCGCTCTGACCACTGATAACCCCAGCCTGAACACACCGCCCTGTTATTCAACTCAGTCCGCGCAAAATCGGCTGTAATAACAGTAACCTGTGGATTTATTTCTTTCTTAGGTGTTTTTATCAGCGTCAGTTTTTTTAACGGTTTAACCACTTCATGTGAGGCATTTCCCATGGTTTTTTTTTGCTTTGCGATTAGCTTTGGTTTTATTACGTTTGGTTCTTTGCGCTTTACTTGAGGTGCGCTTTCTTCCCTAAGTCTAGGCGCAGGCATAACGTTTGATTGTGGCAAACTAACCTTGTTTTCTATGTAACTTGTCAGTCTTTCGATAGCCGTCAAGTTCACCTCTTCTAAAAATTGCGTGAAGCTATTTTCATAAAGTTCCGACAACGATTGAGTAGACTCGAATGATTCAACAAAATCAGTTTGCAACTGTTGCTCAACTAACAGATTTCGATAACCCGCTGTTAGTTGATTCCAGTTTTGCTCTATGATGTGGTCATTAAGCAAATAATCAAAAGACTCTAGATTCGATTTCAAGCGACGTCCTCCTCTTTACCTTTTGTATATGTGCTTAACATTTCTAGGTACAGCATTACCTGCCCAACGGTCAGCTCAGCACATTCAGAAGGAGTCCATCCAAACTCTTTCGCTAACACAAACACTGCCTTGGTAAGAGGAGCCTTAATCGCATTTTGTAATTCGTCCTGAGATAGGCTTAATCCAGATATACGATTGACTTCCTTAAGTAGAAACTGGACTAGACCTGCAGGTAATTTTGCGACATTTTCGATGTTCATGCTTGGCTCTACTAGCGCACGCTGCACCATCAACATACTGCTCAATGTTCCTTGCTCTTTGGCTGCTTTGCTGATGAGTTGCACATCATTCAAGGTAAGCGGTCGCAGTAATACTTGCTGTGCACCTGAATCAGACGTTGCATCAAGCAACTCAGCAGGAATGCTGACTAAATGTTGCTGCGAGCCACCCGCCAGTAGCTCCGTTGCGCTAAGCGTTGTCATAAGTTACCCCCCTGATGTATCTTCAACTTTGACCCAAAGTGCTTTAAAGCTTACTTTTTCCATTGCAAAATCATCTTCAGGTAATTCATAGTTCCACTCGTTAAACTTCACTCCCATGGCAGTAACCGAAGCGCTGCTGCCAGGTAATGCAGGATTTTCCAACCTGACATTTAAGTTAAAAGCTGGACTAGTGAAGGTGCCTTGGGGACGAGAGTCAGCCGCTTCACCTAACATTAATTTCAGCAACGCACCATTGATGTACGCTCTATCAATTGTGCCGAAAACATTAATATTTCCAGGTCTAAGTTCAGTCGCAAATCGTTGTCCAAGTTCATGAAAAGGCTCCACGTCGTTAGTAACCTTTATGGTGACCCCAGTAGCACGCCCAATTGGCGTAAGGGCAAACTCTTCAGTTATTGCTGCGGCTGCATCACCTTCAACGCCATTTTCTGCCGCTACGGATATAGTTCCATCAGAACCGCGATATACATTGTTAGCCATAATAATTGCTCCTTTATTCGAGGTTCATGATGACCTTGACAAAATCAATTGAAAAAGTCGGTTTGAGTGTCATAGTGACTAAAGCAATACCGTTAATTTCCTGTGCTCTTGTGGCACTGACATCGAGTTGATATTCCGTCAACATTTCATCGAGCACCATGCTGGCTAGGAAACCATCCAAAGTAGCTTTTAACGCGCCTCTTACCCGAACATTATTTAGCTTTCCAATGTAAGGATTGGAACCTTTGCGCACACCGGCCTTGGCAAAATCAACAATGCGTCGCACTGAGATTTGTTTAAATGCGCCCATATCCGTAGAAATACCTTTTAAAGCGCGATAACCAAACAGTTTTTGCAAAACCATGACTCGGTTTTGTAGCAATTGTTTTTGTTCTGCTCGGGTATATTCTCTGGTGAGTCCATCGGCTGCTACGTCTTTATTAGTCAGGCTGATATGCGGTGCCAATGTAGACAACCTACCAGCCACTAATGCCGCAGAATAAGCGCCGGGTAAATCAACTTGTGTCCTGCTACGCGCGTCGTTAGCTTTAATACCTGGACCCACTAAAACAACGCGTTTATTACTAACAGATCCTACGTCGTTGTTAATGATGTCAGCTACATCATCTTGGGTGACGCCCATTATCGCAATTCGCTCAAGCCCATCATTTTCTGTGGCTTCTAAGTGCGCGATCATCGTCCCAGCTGCTTCTTGCGTTCCGAATCCGGCAGCAACAATTATATTGATTGGTTGCGTTGCCAAGTCAGTTAAGCCTGAGGCAAGTTCAGTCACTGTTGCATTGGCGCCATTATTAGAACCCGCAATGGTTTGTATCACGCTCGTAGCCGTTGTTCCTTCGTCAGCTTCGGCTAGACCAGCAGCTATAAAAAGCCGTGAACCGCTGGCAACAGCATCGAATAACGCTAAAGCGGTAGCCCCTTCAAATGCTTCTTTGTTGCCTTGATATGTCATTTCTAACGTATTGTTGGTCAAAGTGACTTCAATGTCAGTTGCCCATGTGCCGCCAGACGTAGCGGTTAATGTAAACAAAACAGCGTCGGCAGCATCACGAACAGCAAATACGCGAGGCACTGGTGTACCATTCGCAACTCTAACGGCATATACCGTTGAGCCGCCGCCTTTAAATACCTGCTCTAATGCACGCGTTAAACTCAGTGGGTCCCCTGACGGTTGCCATGCATCATATTGACCAAAAACGTCTAACGCTTCTGTGTATGAACCCAATATTTGAACCACGTTAACAGGCCCTCTATCTGCGGTTCCAACAATGCCAATGTTGCCAGTATTAATACCACCAACTCCGATTAAGCCTTCAGCACGAACATCAATATAGGTGCCGGGCAATATCATTTCACCGATACTTTCGCTCATGCTAGCCATCTCCATAAATCTGATTGTTTAGACGCGGATACCTCAACAACATAAGGACAACACGTCTGCGGATTACTTAAAATATTCATGTAATATCTTCCTCTTCGAACGGGAAGCTGTCTCGACGAGTGCGCAAAATAATACGTTGGATAATGCCGCCTGAAGATTCCGGTTTGTTCACAATATGCTCAAATGTAAACCGCCAAGCTAAAACACGTTGACTGGCTGGTGTAGCACCCATATCGAAAGCGTTTACAGCACTTAGCTGATTAAGATTTAGTTGTCTCAGCCCAGAAATATTTTGATGCGCTGAACTCACTACGTTAATCACGGCGTTACTAAGTGATTCAGACACTGCTGAACTGGAACTAACAACCAAGGTTGTTAAATCGCCAGATAGCTGTTCAACAATTCGTTGCCATTGGCCAATAAAATAGCTTGCTGTTAGCGTACCTAAAGGGGGTAAAGGACGACCAAGCACTAACTGACCTTGAAGTGCCGATACACTGAATTCGTCATCACGAGGCGAGTTCTGATTTAAGATGAGTGGAATGCCATTAATATCAACTTGAATATCTGCAGTCGTAAGGGCGGTAGAAGAGCCTTCACTGTCTACTAACCCTCCATGTTGTAATGTGGCCATCATTCTATCGGGACTCAGTAAACTTAGGCCTGAGCCGTCGTTTAACAGAGGGTCGGATAAATCGATAGAGGTTTGAACCGCCAAAGCACCAGATACAATTTCAGTATGTTGCCCTAGGCCAACGGAAGGTATTTGTAAATTGTCGAGCGACAAAACAATTGCTGGCAAATCGGTATTGATGATTGGCAAGGCCACACCCACAGTGGCGCTCGACAGCAACGGCTCAACCGTTAAATATGATTGCATCTGTTGCATGAATGCCAAGGCAGCCATAATTATGCAGACTCCTCTGGATCAGTTAACTCAAAAATATAAGCCATAGCTCTGCTGAGCGCTTTATTACTGGGGTTACCTGGTTTTAAACTAGTGGTTGCCAACGTATCTTGTGTGGTAACGCGGCTTACTTCCATCCATTCACGCAGTACTGTTGTCCAACCCAACTGCCTAGCTGTTAATTCTCCTTGGTCAAACGCGGCTTGATCTGAACCGCCGTTTAACAGCGCTTCTTGCCAACTTGCGTGATTATCTGGACGCAGTCCTTCACCCAACATTTCACTACTGTAGCCTGAGTGACTCGGTCCTTTTTCGTTAATTGCGTCTCCGGACACAATCGTGCGCCATTCATTTAACCTGCGACGATCGAGGTTCCAGTTTTTGAATACTTGGTAGACTTTATTGACGTTATTATCTTTACTGTCTTTTAAATCAGCAACCATATGAGTGACTGCACTCATGCTCAGAATGGCGCCAAAATCCCCTGCAATACTCATTAGCGTATCGGTATATAGTGCGGTATCGGAGTTATGAACGTAGTCCCATCCGTGCTCCCCTTCATCTGTTTCAATAAACGGTGCACTCCCTAAGTTTCGCTCAAGCGGCACAGGACCCTGTTTACTAAATCTCATTGATTGAGCCGACTTTCTGCTATGAAATAAGATGTAGTCAGTATCAACTTCTGTTGTGCCTATTTGCTTAAAAACTTGAGCTTGCACGTCATGTTCCGCTGCAGATTTTTCAGTGTCACCATGATCGGCGAATAACGCGCCAGCAGGCATTAAATAGTCAGGATCCTCAGGATGTACGATAACGCCTTCCAATTTACCAGTAGTACCAGTACCCGGTTCCACAACGTTATTTTTGAGAAAATCTAGGTAGTCTTGTAACGTTATGGGTGTGATCGGAGCACTGATCGTTTGTGGGTTGCGGCCGTCTTCGTGCGAGGAAAAAACAAGTTGATAGCGATCGCTTCGGATATATAAATCACCTGCGCCAGTCCACCATAGCTTTACTAACTCCCGATATCCGCTTGGAAACCCTGTTGCAGGAATATTATCATCAGCAAGTTGTTGGTCGTGATGCAGGGTTGTGTCATCAAACAATCTGACAAATCTTGGTATGGCTAGCCCTCCAGCAGGCTTGTCCGGAATTTTGGGGTTTTTAATAAAAAGAGGAATGACAAACCAAGCAACGATCATAATCAAAACCCACAATACAAATCCAAACCAGAACCTAGGTTCTTCAAATGCAGTTGTGGCATTTTCATTCGAATCCGCCAATAGTGGAATAATATAAACAAATAGCAAAAATAAAATGAGCATCACCAGCGGCCCGCTGTGAATAGCACCAAGCGCCATATTTGCCATTTGATCTTTGAAATACTCCGCAATACCGATAATGCTTTGCAACCCGGTAAATATCAGAGGTAGTACGAAAAAAACAGGCCATGATAAACCGGCAGGCAAATCATCAACACCCAACGTAGAGAGCATTGTTATACCAGCGACAGCCGAAATGATAGAACCACTCATACCTAACCAATATCGGCCTTCTACTCCGTGGGTAGTGACACTTCCAAGTAACGCACCAAAGCCAATTGAAAAAGGTGTACCGAACATCAATGGCGTTGAGACGAATTCCATCCATGCGCGTTCGGTGTGCTTGCTGTTGTCGGAGAGGTAGATATGTTTGCCGTGAGGCAATACTGCTGTAATCAAAGGCAATGCCAATGCTGGCACAAAAAACAGCGAAAGCCAGCCCCATACGCTCCAATAACCGTAACCATAACCCTTAGCAATTACACCATGGCGCAACGTGTTATAGCCATCTTTAACAAAACTGGCATTCATGGCCACATGTGACCCTAACGATTGCAGATGCTGATCAAATTGATGGAATCCTTTTCTAGGATTACTTCCCGCTGTATAGGTGCGCTCTAATGCCTCAGCATAAGCATCGAAGAAGGGTTCAGGTAGGTTTTCTGAAGGCCACCATTTATCCCAGTCGTTGCCATTTAAGGTGCGTTCTCGTTGTAATAAATCTCTTGCCACTAAAGCATCAATCTCCCCCTCAACAATTGCATGTTGATTACCATCTGGCTTAGGCGCCCCACTCCACTCGTAAGCATTGATATAAGGATGAGAAACAACATCAGCGGCGATATGACAAAGGTGACCAAGCACATAAGCTCGCATTTTTTGAAGGCTTGCTGTTCGTTCAGTCGGATCAGTGATTGTGGAATTAATTCCATTTTTAACCTGATCCCAAAATTGCATAATGAAATCGCAGGTTTGTGCATTGACTATTTCTCTGTCTGAGGATGGAGTACCTTTGTGGATCGTATCAAAAACCCACGCATTACCAGGCGTTAAAACGCTTGAAAAGGCTGTGATATCAGGCCCCATTGAACCAAGCACAGCATACTGAGATATGGGATAGCTCTCATGATCTTCGCCTACGGGTCCAGCAAATAGTAGCCCTTTCATTTCAGTGCGAGGACGAGGTTCACTGGTAAAAATGGTTAGTGTCTCTTTTGCTATGGCCAACAACTGTCTATCCAAAGTGGACACAGGACCTGGGCCGTCTCCTTCAACCTTGGTTTTTAGTACGGTGTAGATATCTTTGACCCGCTCTTTGGCCAATAACATGATTGTTTTATGTGTTAATACGGCTGGCATAATTAGGTACTCACACTGACTGGTTGAGAAGTTGATGTACTGCCTATTTGATCCGGAAGCGCATCTTGTAAACGTGTAAAAGCCTCAGTTGTATCCACTAACCCTGTATTAACTTTTTGACTCAGGCTATCGAGTACATCGAGTATTGGTTTGAGTAAATTTTGTAAATCAATCATTTGAAGTGCAGCTAATATGTCCTGAAACACTTCACTCGGCGTTTTCAGTATCTCTTGTGCATCTAATTTACTTAATACCCTTGAACTACTGAATTTCAACGCCTCAATTGCAGCGGTTAATGGGCCTAACGGATCGAATGCCAGAACGTCTGATTGAGTTTGCATAAACGATGCTTTGGTTTCTCCCAAGATTTCATCAGGATGCAACTTAGTTATCTGATCTCGCGTAGCTTGGTGTATGGCATCCAAATCGACGATCAACGTATTTAAGCTTAGTTGTGTCTCTAGTGCCTGGATCTCCGTTATGCCATCCAGAATTGGATTGAGGAAACCATCAACAAAATCTGCTAAACGATCCTTTAGGGCGCTCACAATAGGGGTAACTATTCCAGCCAACCTTGCTGGCGTGGCAGTATCAAATATATTCGCGACAAATTGCTGAATTCCTTTATCTAGGTCATTCACGCCCAATAAGGTGAGTATCTCTACGAAAAAAGTCTTGGCGAAAGCCATCGGTTGAAACACGCGTTGAAGCTTACTTACCGCAATATCTACTTCAGATAGACCTTCATTAGCCAATTCAGTGAAATCGCTACTGGCTTGTTGAAGTGCCAGCAAATAACGCTGCTGTAGACCGACGAAAGGTGTTAGTTTTGTGTCGATATTGAGTTCAGCAATACATGTCGATAATTCGGTTTTAACACGCCCATCAGGGAATGCAATTAATGCTGAATTGAGGTTGTTTAATTGCGGTTGCAGACGAACAATGATTTGAATTAGATCTACTTGCTGCGCAGCTTGGTAGGCAGTATCTATTTGTGCGGATGCTTTATTTGCCAACGAGACTAATTGACTTGTGCCTTCCCCTTCTCTCATCCATTCAAAAATAATGGCAAAACTATCAGCCCTTGATTGCCCCGCTCTTCCCCCCAAAACGCCACTAATAAAACTCCCAATTATGTAGGCGAGTTCTTTTGTAGGTAAGGTAGCCGCTTGCTGTTTTATTTCATTTACGGCCTGTTCTAATAATGGTTCAATTTGGTTTGGGTCAAGGGGATCAAGAAGATCTAAAATTTGTTGACGCAAACTAAGTATTTTATCGTTCCACTCATCTAATTTGAGATTAGCAAACAATGCTTGTCTGGCCTCAGACAGTGTATTCTCTAAATCTTCAAGCAACACTGAGGGCTTAAACTCATCTACCTTTTCGACGACTTGATCAAACCCCTCATTTAAAGGTGCTAGGGTATGCTCTAAATCAAAGCCAGAAAGTAAATCTTTCACTGAATCAATTGCTTGTTGAATAGGATCTAAAGCCACAGTAGGTGTTAACTCAGCAATTTTGCTCTGCACACCTTCTAACTGCTGGTTAATTTGCTCGGCGAAAGCTTGAGGATCACCTTGAGCCACAACATCTAAAACCTCATCATATTTCGCTTGAATCGAGCTCAATGCGGCCTCTAAATCTGGACGCAGTTCGAATTTTCCATCATCGCCAATCTGTAAAAGATTTTTGAGGTCATTTTGCAGCTCTTCAAGATCGACTTGTTTGATCGGTTTCACCAGATCAACCACCTCTTGCTCCATCGAATCTGGCAATAAATCAAATGGCACCTTGTCCACAACACCAGTGGTTGTATCAATAGCCTCAGTGACTGTATCAAAATACGGCGCCATATCAGCTTGACCAAGTGCGTTGGCAAAAACTTGAATTTTCTCAGCCACTTCACCAATTATCCTCTCAAGTGCTAACGAATCGACATAGCTTTTGACCGTTTGGAATACTTGCTCTAATTCAGCTTTAACAGAATCAACTGCATTTTCAGAAGTATTCAACGCCGCCTGAAGTGATGCTAGCGCAGCTCCTAACACCGCTTGAATTTCCGCAATAAGTTCACTGATAAAATTGAGTGCTGTTGTGATTGGTACTAATACATTTTGAATAGTGTCGACCAGTGCATTGACTGGAACAGATGCCACTGCTTGTCGAATGCTGCTTAGTCCTTGCTGTAATTCTAATTTTAACGTTTGCAGGGCTTCATTTAATGCTGTTGGCATCTCCAACACCACTTCTAGCGCTTGATGAATCGGCGACATTAAAGCGTCAATGTCAAAGGCAGTAATACCTTGTGCCACTTCGGCTGTTTTACCTTCTAATAACGTTAACCACCCGTCTAACGTTTCGACCGGCGCTTGAGCAAAATCCACCATAAATAACGGCTGTAATTGATCAGCCAGTTGTTGAACTAAACCTTCTAAATGACTGATATTAAGGTTACCTAATTCAAGCGCTGATTTTTGAATCGATAACTTTACATCACCGGGGTTTAACTGTACTAAAGTTGCTTCGCCAAAAGCCATGCCTTCGGCAATGGCATCGTGCAAACCATTAACCGATAATTTTACGTTGGCGATCGCCTGCTTAGCGGCAGTTACTTGGTTTTCATCGTTGATATCTAACTGCTGTAAAAAATCGACTAAGGGAGCTACGCTGCCGCCCCCTAATTGTTTTTCTATAAAGTCGATTGATGCATTAATGCGTTCGTGGTCAAGTTGAGCTTGAATCACCTTAGCTAATTTTTCGCCTTCTTCAAGACGATTCCACACGCTCATTAAATTGCCAATGAGCTTAACGATAGAATCAAAAGCCGGCAATAAATCCGCCATCTTAAACTGATTTATATCGATGTTACTGCCAGTAATGTCGGCAAGGCTTTCGATAAACGCCTTGGCTGACTGAATACTTAAGTTTCCTTCCATCAACTCTGATAGCTTGCTTAGCTTAGCCAGAAAATCTTCGTTACCCGCTAAACCAATTTCAAACTCAGCTTGAAGTTTCTCCAGACTGTTTGAGATATCTAATTCATTTAGTTGCTTTGCCAAATCAACTATTTTACTGATGGATTCCACATTGACTGAACCCGATAAATGACTAACAACGGGGCTAAGATTGCTCAGTACTTGCTGAACACCTTGTGTAATAAGCGATAAATCGATGCTTTCATTGTTGCGCGATGCGATTGAAAATTGGCCACTAATATCTGGAATACTAACCATGTCTAAATCGTTTAAAGACGCAGTAATATTGCCTTCTAAATTAAGTAAAGGGCCACTGGTATCCAATTTAGCGCTTAATTCAATGCTGAGACCCATGTTAGTCCCCTCCGGCTGGAGGTGAGTCAAATAAGGATTCTAGTGGCGTAAACAAATCCGCTGCACCTGCGAGTACGTCTTTTAAGGTTTGTGCCGCGGGTTCAATAGGCTGTAATAAATCGCCAATATCAGGCAGAGGTACAAGTAATCCGGGTAAATCAAGCAGGTCAAGTCCCAACTCAATATCTAAACTAAGGTCAGGGGCGACTAAACCTAAACCTGGGCTAGCGGGTTCAGGTGGCTCCGTGTATTCTCGCAAACGTATGAAATAAAAGAATTGTCCTGGGTAATCAGCATTTTCTTCCAAGCTCAATGTTTCAATAATGACTTGTTCCAATTCTGACTCATTTACAATATCAGCAACGAAATCTACCGGCTCGGCTTCAAGAAATGCCTTTCTAACATTTTCGGTAAGAAACTCATCCCGAGCCTCGTCGCCATATAAAGAGCCACTAATATCGACCACCAAAGCCCCACGCCCCAGATCTTGGTGTAAATCTCCAGATAACCCAGGCACGGGCAATCTCAATAATCGACGAGACTCCTGCGATTGGATATTTGAAATTCTGGGTATTTCCCAACCATTGATCATGGGTTTGATTAGCATGCCAATCTCCCTATAAATCCGTTTATATTTATCCGTCGTGTTCCTTCAAATATGCACCTGAGATGGCTAATTTCATCACCCCAGTTGTACTGTGCAATCTTTGTCAGCTTTTACACCGAATCATTACCTGAGTAATAAAACTAGCGGATGGCAGTGGATCACGACATGAATAAAACAGACTACAATAAGATCTATAATTAAAACGAAGATATAGGATTTATGAACCTTTAGATCTATATGAATTAACTTTTACATGCTCAGAAATATGGCAATATCATGTTTATTTATCGATAGCGTTAGTGAGGTCGCGAGGGATGAAAATTAGTGTGATGGGTGACCGTTGACACTATAGCGTGCAGCCGCTTCAGAACGACTCTTAACGTGCATGCGCTCAAGGATTTGATGTACATGATTTTTTACGGTAGATAACTCAATATTCAACCTTCGAGCAATCTCTTTGTTAGAAAGTCCTATTGCGATCAACTGCATGACGATCGATTGTCTGCGTGTCAACACTGGGCGACCGTCATAAATTTGAGTCCCTATCTCCCGGACGCTCGAAATATTACTCCGGAACAAATTAGCTATTTCTTTGGGGTAACACAAATGCCCAGAGTAAACCGTTGCTATACAATTTTTTAAGTCGTCCACACCATCGCTATTCGTGATGATACCTTCGACCCCTAAAGCAATATACTCACCCGGTAATGTCATTCCAAAGGAAGAAGTAATTAATACGATTTTCGTTAAAGGCTGGACTTCTTTGATAGTGGTGATTAGCAGCAGCACATCATTGATGCTGCCATCTATTATTGCAATATCAGTGGAACATTGATCAATCGTTCTAATAGCTTGCTTGCTAGAGCTGTAGGTATTCGCAACTTTAATTCCCTTGCCGGAATTAAGGTGACTGGAGATAACTTCGCGGTAAATTCTACTTTCGATGATAAGACTTAATTCGATATCCATTCTGGCTAATTCTTTATGTTTTATCAGTTTATGTCCTACTTCAACACCTCGCGTCTAACGAGGTAATTTTATTACACTGAATATTTTTTAATCCGGTGTTCAAAGCATAGTTTATATTTTGATAAATTCCCTCATTGGGTAGTCCATAACCACATTAAAATAACCAAAATTCGTAGTAACCCTAAACTCCTTCAGATAGCGTCAAGACTCGGCGATTCATTGTTTAAGTGCTCCCGAGCTATGGGTTTAAAATTAGATGATATTTTATTTTTAGGACTGGTCACCGACGTATTCGAAGCAATGCCATTTTTAATACTAATTTGGGTTAAGCGGGTATTCTGTATGGTTATATCAGAACGGATTTAGTGCTTTTTGCTTTTTGCCTTTTGCCTTTTGCTTTTTGCTTTTTATAAAAGCAAAAAAAAAGCCACATGCAGTATTATTGCATATGGCCTTTTGACTCTGTGCTACGTCGTATTGCGACTATTGTTACATTACGAATCTAACATTAAATGATGCAATTCTTGGTGCACCAATCCAACCAGCATTTGGCGCAATAGAGCCAAGATACTCTTCGTCAAATACGTTGTTTACAGTGAAGCTAAGCTCTACGCTTTCGATGCTTCCACCGATGTCATAGGCAGTTTTACCGACATATAAATCACTTACTACGTAAGAGTCCGTTTCTTGGGTGTTTAATTGGTCTAAGAAACGCTCACCTACGTATTTAGTACTGAAACCAGCGTAAAAATCATTATTGGCATAGTCAAAACTAATGACGGCCATGTCTTCTGGGCTACCTATTACAGTTTTCCCACTGAACGCTGCGTCGGTGTAAGTCGAGTCATTTTTGGTGTATGAAACATACACACCGAACGTATCAGTGATGTTGTAATCAAGTGATGCTTCAATACCGTCAGATTCGATACCACCTTCGTTAACATACCCACCAGCAGCAGCTTCTAAGAAGTCGATACCATTGACACTTTCATTGCTAACAAAAGTAATACGGTTTTCAAACTTAATGTTGTAATACGTTATATTGGCATTAAAACCGGGCGTTGAATAACGCAAACCAAAGTCAATATTATCCGCAGTTTCAGGTTCAACTTGGCTAATATCTGTATCATCACGCTCCAGTACTGCATCTTTTACAGCTGCAAAGTTTTCAGCGTAGCCACCGAATAGTTCTAAGCCTTCTAGCGGTAATGGTGCCACAAAGCCCGCCGAAATTAACACGTCTGAATCAGATGAAATGTCTAAATCGTTCTCTGGAACGAATTGATCATCTTTAGACACATCAACATTAAATTGCTTTGCGCCTAAGCGGAATTTAGCAAAACCGGCATCCAGTTCATCTTCAACGTAATACATCAACGTTTCTACTGGGAATTCACGATCGTATTGCACCCAATAAGGGGTCTCATCATAGCGAGCGCTCGTTGCTGCATCGATGGTTTTATGCCAATCACGATACTCGTCACGTTGGTAATCTTCATACCAGAAACCACCACGTACCACGTTTTCCATATCAGAAATACTGGTATGCCATACAAAATCACCATTTATACCGTAACGCTTTTTATTATAATGTGTATGACGGTTTGAGCTTACTGGTATGGCGCCTTGCTCGTAGCAACCTGGGTCGATTTCAGCCCCGCCGCCGCCATAAGGGAAGCCAATAGAACTAGCACATCCATCGATAGGTGAAAGCGTCTCGCCTGCGCGATTAACAAAATAAATTAAGCCCTGAGATGCACCACCAAATGCTGTAGAGGATGAATCTAGCTCAGAATTTGGGTTACCTACCCCGTCATCAGTCACATCTGCGATGTAATATGGGATCCACTTGCCCGCACCTTCATTTTCGTGGTAGTAAACGTTGGTACTGAAATCAACACTGCCCACGGCAAAGTCTGCTTTTAAATAAGTAAAAAAGTTTTCACGCTCTGTTACCCAACCTTCACGGAAAACTTGGTCTTGGTATGGCACACCAGACCAATCTTCGGTCAGGCCATCCCATTGAGAATTTTGCTCATACTGGGCTAAACCGTAAATACGTTGATAGGTATATTCTTCAGCATCGTCGTAACTAACATAACCCGTAAGATTAACTTCACCAATGGTGCTGATTATTTTACCTTCAGCGTGATCACGTTTATTGGTAATCGACCCATCCATGTAGTCATCATTCTGCTGGCTTGATAAAGACATCCACGCGAACGTATCTCGTGCTATTTCGCCTGTGTCATAACGGACGTAGAATTTTCTAGCATTGTGTTCAGCAAGGGTGGTGCTGACCGTTAGTTTCTCATCTAGCGCAGGTAATATAGTGGTGAAATCCATTGTTCCACCAAGGGCTTCGTTTGAGCGAGAGCTGATATCAGCCGTGCCTTGAGATACTTCAATACCACGCAAGTTTTCAGTATCAATATATCGGCTAGCTTTAGTGCCGCCACCGTAGTTAGAGTTACCATTTGATATACCGTCGACCGTCATACCGATTTGCTGAGATTCTAGATTTAACTGAAATCCACGAATTGAAATCGTTGTGGACCACTCATCAGAACCAAACGGGTCGCCTTCGGTGACCAATACGCCAGGCAGGTTATCAACCAAAGACAAAACACTTGTCATCGGCGTTTGCTGTTTTTTCATTTCTTCAGTTGCGGCACTATTTGCGTAAGAAACGCTACGCCCAGTAACAATAATCGATTCAACGTCTTCTTGCTTTTTAGTCGCATCTGCTGGCGTCTCTTGCGCCATGGCTGGCAACGACATGGCTGAAAGCACAGACAGTGCAATTAGGCTTTGCTTCTTAGGCACATAAATATTCATAAAAAGTCCTGTTTTGTGTGTTGTGTTTTTATTGTGTGAATTGATAGTTAATTCCTTTATTTATTAAGTTATTTATCTGATTCTATTTTGGTGAAATCGATCTCGTTGCCCTTAGGCGAGCTGTCAATATTTTTCACCGTTTTAGGTTTGCTATAGGCAATGAAAATGGCACAACTAAAGAACAGCCCAATTACCAGTGCCCCAACCCACTGAATTTGTAAAAACTCTAATTTAAACAGCAGAGTTAACAGGGAAAGCGTGACCACGTTTAAGGCAATATAATTGAACTTTCCTAAACGCTTTACCGTCATATTCAAGTTATCTGTGTATAGGCGAATGAGCGAATCGAGAGAATTGATCACAAATACAATGCCCACAAAGGCCATCGCAAAATTCTTTAGTCCAGTAGTTGGAATACCCGCTTCATGATATTGATAAAGCACGCTAAACCATACAGCGATAGGGATAGAAGGAAATATCAGCATGGCGCCCAACACTTGATAAGTGCGTAACCCCCCGACAAAACGCGAGGTAAATTGGCCAATCATGATGCTCCATGCAAACCACCAGAATAGATAAAACTCATGGTAAACATTCAGCGGCAGCACAAAGTCTTCTATGTTGCCGAAGTAACTGCCTATCAGCTCTAAATTATGGGTGAATGCGGCCACTTGGCTCTCGCTGCCCATAAATGCACCAGCCCACATAAAGGCAATTAAGGCGATAAATAACCACGTGGTCGAGATACTGAGCAGCCGTACGTATTTAATGTCAGTACTGGAGTAAACGGCGAAACAGATTGCCGCGAACACGATGAAATAGAAGGTAGGAACAACAGATTCTCCATCACCAATAGCCGGTATATACCAAGGTAAGTTCGCCAGTAACAAAGAAGCAGTAAATGCGCAGGTACCAATAATCACTACATTATTGATAAATTTGACCAAGGGAATTTCAAAAAATCTAACTTTGGGCTCTACCACGCAGAAATAGAAACAGGTAACAAAATAAAATCCCCAAATCAGAAACCCCCAATAACCAAACTCAATGGCCATTGGATTGGTAAATGCATACTCTGGGCTTGCTTTTAAGTCGGCATAACCGGCGAACTCAGTGAGCGGAAACATAATCAAACCAACGTCTAGGCCTGATGTGAATAAGATCGCGATAAAGGTAAACAACCTGACCGGCGTCACGCCGATACATTGTACATTTCCCCACTTAATCAAAATAACCACAATGGCTAAAAGAGTAAAAATGATCCCTGCGTTAAGCCATAAGGTCATTAAAACTTCCCCAAAATAAACGATAATGCTGCATATTTCTTCCTGTTTTGTGACTCGCATTACGCAGCAAAATATCGATTTTGCTGCGCTTCAGGTGGCCAGATTAAATCTTCGAACTACGCTGTATCGTTTGCCAATCACTTGGAATAGCAACACTTACCGGTGAATGACTAAGCGCTGGTTTACCCAAAATGATATCCGCTGCTTTTTCTGCCACCATAATAGTAGGCGCATTTAAATTGCCATTTGGCACAGTGGGGAAAATCGAAGAATCAACCACCCGCAGCCCCGCAATGCCATGCACCTGAGTACTTGAATTAACCACGGCCATATCGTCTTCACCCATCTTGCATGAACACGAAGGATGGTATGCACTCTCGGTAGCTTGGCGCACGAAAGCATCGATTTCTTCATCCGTTTGAATGTGCTTACCTGGCTGAATTTCATCATCTCGATATGCATCGAATGCACTTTGCTCGATAATTTCACGGGTTAAACGCACGCAAGCTCTAAACCCTGCAATATCATCTTGATGTTGCAGGTAATTGAACTGAATTTTTGGTGCTACCGTAGGATCCGCTGACTGAATAGTCACCGCACCTCGGCTTTTCGGTTTATTGTGGCCTACGTGCACTTGAAAACCATGACCCGCAAACGCGCTTCTGCCGTCGTAGCGCATGGCTGCCGGTAAGAAGTGATACTGAATGTCGGGCCATTGCACACCTGCTTTTGAGCGAATAAAAGCACAAGATTCAAAATGATTGCTCGCCCCAAGACCTTTGCGGGTAAATAACCAACGTGCGCCAATCAAGCCTTTTGAAATCAAGCCAAGTTTGCCGTTTAAGGTAATGGGTTGCTTGCACTTATATTGAAAGTAAAACTCTAAGTGATCTTGAAGGTTTTGCCCTACGCCGGGTAAATGGTGTTTCACCGCAATACCCGCGTTTTTTAAGGTTTCACTATCACCAATACCAGAAAGCTGCAATAAATGCGGTGAGCCAATCGAGCCTGCACTTAACACCACTTCTTTACTTGCTTTAGCTGTTACCTTTTCGCCGTTAACACTGTATTGAACGCCAACGGCTTGTTTACCATCGAGCAAGACTTTTTCAGCCAGTGCACCTGTCACTATGGTTAAGTTATTCCGTGACTTAACCGGATCAAGGTACTCGCGACTCGCCGAACTGCGCACACCGTCTTTTACGGTCATATGCATCGGGCCAAAACCCTCTTGCTGCCCAGCGTTGTAATCATCAGTTGCGGCGTAGCCTGCTTGTTGTCCGGCTTCGATAAAAGCTTTATAAAGTGGGTTGGCCATTTCATTGCCATTATTGACCCCAAGAGGCCCACTATCGCCACGGTACGCATCTTTGCCTAAATAGAATGACTCTGCCTTTTGAAAGTACGGTAAGCACGACTGGTAATCCCAGCCATCGGCGCCGTGCTCTTGCCACTCGTCAAAATCTTTGGCGTGACCGCGAACGTACACCATGCCATTAATAGACGACGAGCCACCTAACACCTTGCCTCTGGGGCAATGCATTTTGCGATTATCTAAATAAGGTTCTGATTCTGTGTGAAACTGCCACGCGTATTTATCACTGTTCATGGGAATGGATAACGCGGTGGGCATTTTGATAAATATATTGTTATCACTACCGCCGGTTTCCAGCAGCAGAACTCGCTTATCTGAGTCTTCTGAGAGTCGATTGGCTAGTACACAACCCGCAGAGCCAGCACCGACTATGATGTAATCGTAATTAAGTCCCGCCATTAAAACGGGCTCTCAATGTTGCTCATACCCACATAAATAGATTTGGTTTGCGTGTAGTGATCGAGCGTTTCAATGCCGTTTTCACGGCCAATACCCGATTGTTTGTAACCCCCTACAGGCATTTCTGCTGGTGAGTTACCGTAACTGTTTATCCAACATATACCGGCTTGCAAGCGGTGTATCACGCGATGCGCGCGCTTTATGTCTTGGGTAAACACGCCAGCAGCTAAGCCCAAGTGGGTATCGTTTGCACGCTGAATAACATCTTCTTCGTCTTCAAATACCAATACACACATAACGGGCCCAAAAATCTCTTCTTTGACAATCGTCATGTCATCACGGCAATCCACAAACACGGTTGGTGCAACAAAGTAGCCGTTAGGTGCAGACTCAGGATTAAGCATAGTGCCGCCAGTTAATACCGTCGCGCCTTCTGCAATGCCCTTATCGATGTAGCTCATCACCAAGTTTTGATGATTTTTTGAAATAAGTGCGCCTAAATTAACGCTAGGATCAAGAGGATCGCCCGCGATAATATTTTGTTCGGTACGGGTTTTAAGCTCATCAATAAAGGCCTGATAAACGGCTTTATGCACATAAACCCGAGTGCAATTGGTACACACTTCGCCTTGGGTGTAAAAGTTACCAAGCATTGCTGCGCTTACAGCTTGAGATACATCGGCATCATCAAATACCAATAGAGGCGACTTTCCGCCAAGCTCCATGGTCACATCTTTTAACGAGCCAGCTGCACTGGCGACTACTTTTTTACCTGTGCCTACTTCGCCGGTAAACGAAACCTTTTCAATATCAGAGCTTTGCGTTAACCACTGACCCACCTCTGCGGCACCTTGCACCACATTAAATACACCTGCTGGCACACCCGCTTCAGTAAAAATTTCAGCTAGCTTAATTGCGCCTAACGGGGTTTCTTCTGACGGCTTAAAAATAAGTGCATTGCCTGCAGCGAGTGCAGGACCTGACTTCCAGCAAGCAATTTGCAATGGATAGTTCCACGCGCCAATGCCAGCACATATACCAAGGGGTTCTTTACGGGTGTAGTAAAAATCATCACCCACCATTTGTTGTTGACCAACTTGTGCTGGAGCTAATCCGGCGAAATACTCAATGACATCTGCGCCGGTTTGCACATCAACGCACTCGGCTTCTTGCCAAGGTTTACCTGTGTCTAGCACTTCAATTTTTGCCAGCTCATCATTACGTTCACGTAGTAGATTCACTGCTTTTAATAAAATACGACTGCGCTCAATGGGCGTCATACCAGACCAAATGGCAAAACCTTGCTTTGCACTTTTAATGGCGGCGACCTGAATAGTCTCATCAGCCACTTCAACTCGGTAAATCACCTGATCGGTGGCGGGGTTTTTCACCTCGAAAGTGTCGCCACTTTGATTCCCTAAGAATTGGCCATGAATAAAGTTTTGGTAAACCGGTGTTGTCAAATTAAGCTCCATACTGCTTGATAAGTGAATTTACATAGCTTTTTGCTAAACATTCACAGTGTTCAAATTCATTTTCATCAGATTTACTTAGCACTGCCCGTAACCACAAGCCATCAATCATCGCTGCGCATAGTTGTGCTGCTAATTTGGCATCGTCGTCGCTCATTAACTGTTTAAATGAACAGGCCAAGTTACTAAAAAGTCGTCGGCTATTTACAATCTGTAAACGGTGTAATTCATAATCATGCATCGATTGCGACCAGAAACTTAACCACGTTTTAGTGGTTTCGCTTTGCTGCTGTAGTCGAGAAAAATTCGCTTCAATGATTAGCATTAACCTTTGTTCTGGTGTCGTCGTCGGGGTGAGCCCTTCTATCAGCACCTTCTTTAAATTCGATAACAAATAACGCACAGTTGCTTCGATCAAGCCCTGTTTACCAGCAAAATAGTGGCTGATAATGCCGGACGATAAGCCCGCTTTTTTGCTGATGCGATTAATGGTCGTCGCCTGTAACCCAAATTCGGCCACTGACTCAATAGTTGCGTCTATTAACTGCTGGCGTCGAACTGGTTGCATTCCAACTTTAGGCATATTTTTGTTAATTGAACGTTCAATAAAAAACAAACCTTAGGGCAATAGAGTTAATAATTCAATGTTGACAAACTGTGAATGGACTATATCAAATGCGTTGAATTGAACCTAAGTTACTGTAATGCCGTACAAATACCGTCATCTAAAAAAGATTAAAATAAATTCAAATTTATGACCAAAAACCAATAAAATCAGCAACATCCAATGAAACTGCGATTTTTAAAGATTTTTTACCACGAACAAAATACCCAAAAATAACATTGAGCACTAACTAATTTAATCTAATAAATATGATGAGTATGGTGTTTTGAAAAACAGCTCTAAATAGTAGTTTTAATACAATGAGTGAAATAAGAATTGGCAGAAATGTACGCATTAATGCGAGCTTTATGCTATCGATGAGAAGTAGTCGTTACGGTCGAACATAGGTGTGATAAATGCGTATGTAAAGTAAGCCTAAACAAAGTATTTGAATAACTTTTTTAAGCAATTAACTCAGCTTTAACCGCTGTATGTCTGACTAAGATTAGCGAGCGCAATATTTAGCAAAGTACGTTCTTCTAGCGTTATTGATCATAGACAAGTGGCAACTGATGCAACCCTGTATAAATGTACGCCTCTTAAGCTGAATTCAGCTGTTGATGTTAATAACAATTATTACCCAAAGTGCATTAGACAAGCTAATATTGTTAGCTTCGCATTCATCCAAATAGGATAGAAAACGTTTATGAATCAACACGTACTCGTGCTCAACTGTGGTAGCTCATCTATTAAATTTGCCATTATTGACGCCAAATCTGGTGATACTCCTTTGCAAGGGATTGCTGAAAATCTTGGCGCGACTAATGGTCTGCTGCGATATGCCTTTAGGCAAGAAAAAACAATTATTGAACTGCCAGATAACGCCTCCCATAAAGACGCGCTAAGTAATATTGGCGCAGTTCTAAACAAATTTGATGAACTGCATTCGAGTCTTATTGCGGTTGGGCATCGGGTAGTACAAGGCGGAGAGGTTTTCACTCATTCATGTTTGATTAATGACACGGTTAAAGAACAGATCCGAGATTTAGCAAAAATGGCTCCGTTACATAATTTAGCCCATGTCGCCGGTATCGAAAGCGCACAGGCGGCCTTTCCAGAGCTACCACAGGTGGCAGTTTTTGATACCGCCTTTTTTCAAACATTACCTAAACATGTTTATTTATATGCCCTGCCTTACTCGCTTTACGAGCAATACGGCATACGCAAGTTCGGCTTTCACGGTTCGAGTCATTATTTTGTTTCTCGCGAAGCGGCCAAGCGACTCAATAAAAACATTGAAGAGTGTAACTTAATCACGGCTCATCTTGGCAATGGATGCAGTATCACTGCCATCAAAAAAGGCATAGCAGTGGATACCAGTATGGGCTTCACACCGCTGGAAGGGCTCGTGATGGGCACACGATGCGGTGACATTGATCCAAGTATCGCCACGTACATGATTGAGCAATTGGACTATAGCGCTGCTCAGGTCAGTTCACTGATGAACAAAGACTCTGGTTTACAGGGTATTTCTCAGTTAACGAACGACTGCAGAGCGTTAGAAGACGAGCAAGCCAAAGGTAACGAACAAGCTAAGCTTGCCCTAGATATGTTTATTTATCGCTTAGTTAAATACATTGGCTCTTATTTAGCCGTGATTGGCCCCTTAGATGCTTTAGTATTTACCGGTGGGATCGGTGAAAACTCTAGTTACATCCGCGAGCAAACGATTATTCAATTGGGACACTTAGGTTTAGCCATTGATGACACGTTAAATTCCGAAATACGCTTTGGTCGCTCAGGCTTAATAAGCAGTAAACACTCGAAACCGATATATACCATAGCCACCAATGAAGAATGGGTTATTGCAAAAGAGACCATTAACTACGCATTTAAAGCGTAAGGAGAAGTCATGGCACGCAGAATTATGTTAATACCAGTGGGCAGCAGTGTTGGGCTTACCAGTGTATCTTTGGGTTTGGTTAGAGCCATGCAACAACAAGGTTTGAAAATTAACTTTTTCAAACCAATGGGGCAACCGCGTCATGGTGATGACGAAGCAGAAAAATCAACTACTATCATCAGTCAATTAGGCTTAATAAAGCCAGCAATACCGCTTACCTCTGCCTACGTAGAAGACATGATCAGCAATGACAAAATGGATGTATTGCTCGAAGAAATCATTGCCTTATATGAACAACATTCAAGTGACGAAGACATCTGCATAATAGAGGGACTTGTTTCAACCCCAAGCCATCCTTACGCAGTGCGGCTAAATCGTGAAATTTGCAATGCCTTAGATGCCAAAATTGTATTGGTTAGCGCACCGGGAAATTTAAGTTCGACTCAGCTAAACGATAAACTAGAAATTGTCGCTGATAACTACGGCGGTCACAAAAACAAAAAAGTACTTGGCTGTATATTCAATAAAATCAACGCACCACTTGATGAACGAGGACATTTGAGCACCGAACTGATCGAACATCATGATGAAAGCCAAACTGAAAAAATTATCGATAAACTTGGGAAGTTGGCTATTTTCAACAAATCGTTTGCGCTATTAGGCTGTATAAATTGGAATTTCGAATTAATAGCGCCCCGAGTGAATGACGTGCGTAAACACCTCAATGCCAGAATGATAAATGAAGGTGACTACAAACATCGCAGATTGCGTAGTGTGAATTTGTGTGCACGTGAAATCCACAATATGGTGTGGGTTCTAAAACCAGGGGCCTTATTAGTTATATCAGGGGATCGTAACGATATGTTTGTTATGGCCTGTCTCGCCGCGCAAAATGGTACCAAGATTGGCGCTATTTTATTAACGGGCGGATATGAGCCTGACCCAAGAGTGATGGCATTATGCTCACAAGCCATGGAAAGTGGCTTACCCGTAATGTTAATCGACGACAACACTTGGCAAACCTCATTAAATCTGCATTTTTACAATTTAGAAGTGCCTGTCGATGATGAGCAGCGCATCAACCGCGTGATGGATCATGCAGCAAGTTGCATTGACCCTAAATGGATAAACTCGATAACGCAGGGTGCAGCTAAAGTGTTGCGTTTGTCTCCGCCTGCTTTTCGCTTTAAATTGACCCAGTTGGCAAAAGCGGCTAATAAAACCATTGTATTACCCGAGGGTGATGAGCCGCGTACGATAAAAGCGGCCGCTATTTGTGCTGAACGCGGCATTGCTAAATGCGTATTATTAGGCGACAGGACTGAGATCCTCAGAGTCGCCGAACAACAAGGTGTAATACTGCCCGACTCCGTAATAATTCAACAACCTGAAGAACTGCGAAACCAATACGTTGCGCCGCTAGTAGAACTGCGTAAACACAAAGGCTTAACTGCTGTAGTGGCTCAAGAACAACTGCTCGACAACGTTGTACTTGGTACAATGATGCTGCACCAAGGTCACGTAGACGGATTAGTTTCGGGCGCACTACACACTACCGCAAATACTATCAGGCCAGCACTGCAATTGATAAAAACAGCGCCCGGCGCATCGTTGGTCTCGTCAATCTTCTTTATGCTGCTACCTGAACAAGTATTAGTGTACGGAGATTGCGCAATAAACCCCGACCCTACGGCTGAGCAATTAGCGGATATTGCCATACAATCTGCCGATTCAGCCGCTGCCTTTGGCATTGAACCTAAAGTTGCCATGATAAGTTACAGTACGGGCGATTCAGGTACTGGGGTTGACGTAGACAAGGTTAAGAAAGCGACGCAACTTGCACAGCAAAAAAGGCCCGACCTATTGATTGATGGGCCGTTACAATACGACGCGGCTATTATGGAAAACGTTGCCAGTAAAAAAGCCCCAAATTCCAAAGTGGCTGGTCAAGCTACCGTTTTTATATTCCCTGATCTCAACACAGGGAACACGACCTACAAGGCCGTACAACGAAGTGCTAATTTGGTCAGTATTGGCCCCATGCTTCAAGGTATGGGTAAGCCAGTGAATGATTTGAGTCGTGGAGCCCTAGTAGATGATATTGTTTTTACCATTGCACTGACGGCCATTCAGGCCACCCAGCAAAACACTTGAATAGCTGAATAGCTGAATAGCTGAATAGCTAATAAGTAAAAAACCGTAACAAAAGGCAATCAGGTAGTGGTCAACGAGTATTGACTACTACCGTTAATGACAAAATAACTCTACTAAGCTTCGCAGCTCTTTATCGATACTATGTTGTTTTGCTATCTTTGAAAAAGGCGTCAAGACGAGCTGATTATCACAAATACCGGCCATTTTATTGCTTTCACCTTGGATAAGCGCATTGACTGCCATTACGCCCAGCCTTATACCCAACATTCGGTCAGAGGCTGAAGGATTGCCTCCTCTTTGAATATGCCCAAGTTTGCAAAAGCGTAAGTCTATTTCATCATTAACTTGGCGTATTTTTGACGATACATAATTAAGACCTAATTTATTGCCTTCAGACAACACAACGATAAACGCATCTTCGCTGTTATACCCCTTAATTTTATCCAAGAGGTACTCGAGATCTTGCGGACTTTCCGGAATTAATATTGAATCAGCTCCCGAGGTTAAACCCGAATACACACCAATGTACCCTGAGTCTCTGCCCATGACTTCAACAACAAACATCCTGTTATGGGATTCTGCCGTATCTCTTATGTTGTCGATACACGCCATTGCTGTATTAACCGCAGAATCAAATCCCAAGGTGTAATCAGTGCCAACGGTGTCGTTATCTATGGTGCCAGGAATACCAATACATGGAATATCACTGATGTCTGCCAGGAGCGAAACGCCCCGAAAAGTGCCGTCGCCCCCTATAGCCACCAGCCCATCTATTCCACTTTTATGGATGTTCTGTAGTGCAACTTTTCGCCCTTCAATCGTCCGAAAACGATCACTGCGAGCCGTTTTAAGAACCGTACCACCGAGGTGCATTGTTTTTTGCAATTGATTGGTCGTTAGCGAGATTAAGTCATTGTCTATCAGGCCTTCAAAACCCTTGCGAATTCCACTGACTTCAATGCCATTGGCAGTGGCCGTTTTTACCGCTGCATATAAAGCCGCATTCATACCAGGGGCATCTCCGCCTGAGGTAAATATACCAATGTGTTTGATTTTCTTTGCCATTTTATTTCACCACAATGATTAGGGAAGTGTTGACCACTTATTCTTCAAGTACTTGTTTACTGAGTATTTCCATTTGTGCATTGCACTGATAAATATGTGGGCAGCCTGTTTTTAACTCGTACGCAGCAATCTGTGATGCTGTCATTTTTTCAATGTGCATGATGATTGCTCGCAATGAATTACCATGGGCGCATACCAACACATTTTTACCCTGTTGTAGATGCGGAACAATATGTGACTGATAATAAGCAATCGCCCGCTTGGCAGTCATTGCAAGGCTCTCGCCATTGGGAGGAGCTACGTCATAACTGCGCCGCCAAGTATGTACCTGCTCGTCACCAAACTGCTGTCTGGCTTTATCTTTGTTGAGCCCTTGAAGATCACCGTAAAATCGCTCATTCAACTGCTGAGAAACGTAGATTTTCAATTCTGGCGTGTTGGTTTTCGATGATTCAAAATGCTCATACCATTCACTGCCAACATCATGAATGCGTAAATATTGGTTACATAAATGATTGTGCCTGAGTATCTCATATAGCGTGTCTTGCGCGCGTAGTAGCTCAGAAGTAAAGGCCAGATCAAACCGTTGTTCAGCTAGCATTTGCGCTGCCCGCTGCGCTTCTTTAACTCCTGCCTCGCTCAGCGAGACATCCACCCATCCTGTAAAACGGTTTTGCTGGTTCCAGATAGATTGCCCGTGGCGGACCAAGGTCAGTAACGACATGTTTTATCTCATAAATGAATTCAACAAGTCGTCAATTATGCCGTGCTAGCGACGTAAAAATAATGAGGGGTTATACCTATTTTGCTCATTCATTCAATTTCTAAACAAACAAGCCCCCTGCCTAGCGACAAAAGCAAAAGCTCTATCGACGTGTTTTATAATACCGAATAAATCGCTTTTTAAGACGCTCAAACCTCTAGGTATTAGCCACTAGTTTTTAAGTGAAATTACGAATGCAAACCCCCGAGGATTGAGAATAGAGTAAGGAAACGACCCGCTGACTACCTAGGTCTTTCGCTTATTAAATTAAGGTCAATTTGACGACAAATTCGTTGATATTACCCATGCACTCGTAATACATAACGATTTTGACGGGCTCGGCAGTATTGCTCGATGCTTCAGCAAGTGGATTTATGCGGTGAATGGAGTCAGTGCAGTATAAAGAGCAATCGCAAACGCTAATCAAGCTGTAAGGGTATCGGCTCTAGGCATCGTCAGGCGACACAATGCCCAGCTAAATTCTAATCTTCAGCACAAGGTACACTTTTATGACAGATTCAACACAATATGTTCGCTGGTTCAAGGAACTCAACAATTCTGATGTAGCTTTAGTAGGCGGAAAAAACGCTTCATTAGGTGAAATGTACCAAAACCTAACGGCAGAAGGTGTGCGCGTACCAAACGGATTTGCAGTGACCGCTGAGGCTTACAACTATGTACTTGAATCTAATCAGGCTTGGCCATTATTACATGGCGCTCTCGATGGACTCGACCCAGATAATATCAAAGACTTACAGTCAGGGGGCAAAAAAGCAAGGCAGATCGTATTAGACTGTGTGCTGCCTGATGATCTTAAAAGCGCTATTTTAAACGGATATGCTCAGCTTAAAGCAGAATATGGAAGTGACATTTCCTTGGCTGTGCGCTCCTCGGCCACCGCTGAAGATTCCCCTGAAGCCTCGTTTGCGGGTCAAAATGACAGTTACCTCAACATTAGCAGCGACGAAACATTGCTTGATGCTTATAAACGTTGCTTGGCGTCAAACTTTACCGACCGTTCAATTCATTACAAATACGATAACAACTTTGACGTTTACACTGTTTTTCTCTCTGTCGTGATAATGAAAATGGTACGCAGTGATATTGGTGCCAGTGGCGTGATGTTTTCCCTGGATACAGAAACGTCATTTAAAGATGTAGTATTCATTAATGGTGCCCTAGGATTAGGCGAAAATATTGTGCAAGGCACCATCGAACCCGACAGTTTCTATGTGCACAAACCCACCTTCAATTTAGGCCATCGCACGGTCCTGAAACGCCGCTTGGGTCAGAAAGAATTAAAGATGATTTTTACCGACAGTCTCAACACAGATAATATTGCAGTGGAATATACCGCCAATATCGACACCACCGAAGACGAAAGAATGCATTTTAGTATTTCTGATGCGGACGTCATGGTGTTGGCTGATTATGCGATTAAAATTGAAAATCACTATTCTGATAATGCAGGCCATTATAAACCGATGGATATGGAGTGGGCTAAAGACGGCCTCGACGGCGAACTCTACATCGTACAAGCCCGTCCGGAGACCGTGTCGTCTCAAAAAAATGGCGCAGTTCTTGAAATCTATCATCTCAAAGAAACGTCCAAGATCCTTGCTAGAGGTCAGGCGGTCGGTACTCGAATTGGTGCCGGAAACGTCAGAGTTATCAACGATGTTGCGCTTCTAAGTGACTTTAAGCCCGGTGAAGTATTAGTCGCGGATACGACTACTCCAGACTGGGAACCGGTCATGAAAATCGCCTCAGCGATCGTTACAAACCGAGGAGGCCGTACCTGTCATGCCGCCATTGTGGCCAGAGAACTGGGCATTCCAGCTATTGTTGGAACCAATGACGCCACTGAACTACTCTCAAACGAACAAGCCGTTACGGTGAGCTGCGCAGAAGGTGAATTTGGTAATATCCATGACGGTATTCTACATTTCGAAATTGAAAAAACGGATCTCAGTCAACTGGCTCATCCGAAAACAGAAATTATGATGAATTTGGGTAATCCTGATCAGGCGTTTAGTCTGGCTTCTTTACCGGTAGACGGTATTGGATTGGCTCGGATGGAATTTATTATTAATGAATACATCAAGGTGCATCCGATGGCGCTACAACATCCTGATAAAACCGATGATGCCACGCGGGAAAAAATCAACGCTCTGTGCATTGCTTTTGAAAGTCCCCAAGATTTTTTTATCAAGGCCCTTTCTGAAGGTGTTGCCACGATTGCAGCAGCGGTGTATCCAAAGCCTTGTGTGGTGCGCATGAGCGACTTTAAAAGCAACGAATACGCGACATTGTTAGGCGGTACCTTTTTCGAGCCCGACGAAGCTAACCCTATGATTGGTTTTCGCGGCGCATCACGTTACGCACACCCTGCATACGCCGATGGTTTTGCCCTTGAGTGCCAAGCGATGAAACGGGTGCGAGATGAAATGGGCATGACCAATGTAAAATTGATGATCCCGTTTTGCCGTCGCGTACAAGAGGGGGAAAAAGTACTGGAATCGATGGCTAAAAATGGACTTACGCGCGGTGAGAATGGCTTACAAGTTTACGTTATGTGCGAGATCCCCAACAATGTAATTCAAATCGATGCGTTCGCTAAACTCTTCGACGGATTCTCCATCGGATCAAACGACTTAACCCAATTAACCTTGGGTGTGGATCGCGATTCGCAAATTGTTGCGTTTGATTTCGATGAACGGGATCCTGGTGTGAAAGAAATGCTTCGCCTATCGATAGAAGGCGCCAAACGTAACGGCCGTCATTCTGGAATATGTGGACAGGCTCCGTCTGACTATCCTGAAATAGCCGAATACCTCGTGGAACTAGGCATTGATGCCATGAGCCTCAATCCAGATACGGTGCTAGCCACCACTCGACATGTACTGGAAGTAGAAAAACGCCTAGCACAAACCGCTAAATCAGTATGAAACGCGTCATTCACTAAACCGTTGTAAACAATGAAGTGGCAGCACTATAGTTCTGCCACTTTTGTTTCTAAAGCTAAATGAAAATGCTGGAGATAACGGGCATGTAACAGGTTTTATTATTGTGGTTTTGGTTGTTGGTTGTCGTTAGTCTTTTTCATCAAACCCCAATTTAAGTAACGCAGTCACATTGCTCTGCTACAGGGTCATATATTCTTGGCAAAACCCATTTTAGTGGGAGTCTCCTCCCGCTAAAATACAGCGTGATGGTAGCGATCAAGGTGCATTAGCTAAAGCGAGAGCGGTATCTAACATGCGATTAGAAAATCCCCATTCGTTATCATACCAAGCACAGACTTTCACCAGTTTTTTGTCGATCACATTGGTTAAGCTGGCGTCATAGATTGAAGATGCGGGATTATGATTAAAATCAGTGGATACCAGCAGTTCATCACAATATTCAAGTATCCCCTTTAATGCCCCGTTACTCGCCGTGCGCATAATGGAATGAATCTCTTCAATATTGGTCTCGCGAGACGCTATAAATGTTAAATCAACCATAGAAACATTGATAACAGGAACACGCACAGCGAAGCCTTTGAGCTTGCCATCTAAAGCAGGTAAAACAAGACCAACCGCATTAGCTGCGCCAGTTTTAGTTGGGATCATAGACATAGTCGCAGACCGTGCCCGGCGAATATCTTTGTGGTAAACATCTGTTAGTACTTGATCATTTGTGTAAGCATGAATGGTTGTCATTGTGCCGCTTTCTATACCAATAGCCTCGTGCAGAGGCTTAACGAGGGGCGCAAGACAGTTAGTCGTACAAGAAGCGTTCGAGACGATCGTATGCTTAGCCAACAGCGTATCGTCGTTAACACCGTATACAACGGTTGCATCTATGCTGTCTCTGGCCGGGGCAGCTAACAGTACTTTCTTTGCTCCTGCGTTAATGTGCATTTGCGCTGTCTCGCGTGTCCGAAACAATCCCGTACATTCCAAAACTACCTGCACGTCTAATTTGCCCCACGGAAGTTTCGATGGGTCTCGTTCTTTAAACACACGTATCTCGTCGTTACCTACCACTATATTATCACCATCAACACGTACCTCAGTTTGAAACGTTCCGTGCGCGGTGTCATGTTTTAGCAATACGGCGTTGGTGTTTGCATCACCTAGATCGTTAATGGCCACAATGCGCAGTTCATCTGTGCGTCCAGATTCATAAAGTGCGCGCGTTACCATGCGTCCGATGCGACCAAAACCATTAATTGCAATATTTATCGCCATTTTTAACCCCTCCGTACAATTTAACTAAGGAAAAATACATATCTCTGCAAATTTTGAAATCCGCAGATTTATGTGTGCAGTGCTACCATTACATTCCTTAGCGGATAGGTATTGATGGCCATCAATAATTCGTTGTTTTTTTGAGCACAGAAGACTATTACCACTTTGCCTGTGTACAACGGTGAAGTGGCACAAATAGCCAAATCAAACTGAAAATAGCTAAACAGTGATTTGCATAGCGGACAACGAAAATTACGCTCCCCTATCGTTCTGACTATCCACACGTTAGTTAACAATGAGCTTTAACCCTGTTAGGCACAGGTTTATTGCGGAATACCACTAGTTAACAAGCATTGATATGCGGAAACCCCTTATTTAAGTGACATGTATTTATCGCTATTATGGAAGCCTATTAATTGCGTTATTTGAATTGATAGACCCTTTGACATAGGTTTCTAACCTCTTTGGAGTCCCTCCGTTTACATCTTAGGAGGGCTCCTTTTTTTTGTCTTGAGAATTTAATGATCCTACCGAACAAGAAACTAGTTACTCGGTAAAATTGATGTCGTTAAGCATGATGATAAATGACATTCATGGGCCATTGAGAGATGGGTTGAATATTCTGCTGGTGACCCAAATACTAGATGTAGATATGCTAATGATATAAACAACAATAAGGATTATTTATGACTGATTACAATAATGAAAGTACCCTAAAGCAAAACCCCATGTTACATATGGAAGCCTTGAAAACGGCAATAACCGATGGAGATGAGGATCAACTAAAAGGGCTTTTAACGAATGAAATTTTTGACGAATTGCAAAAAAGTCACCTCATTCATTTGGCAGAAGAAACTGGAAATTCAGACATTGTAAAAATACTTAAAGGTACGCCTGCAACACCTTAATATCATAAACGCAGCGATCTTAGATTACGTAAGGTAAAGCATGCATTAGGTAAAGCATGCATTCGTGTCCACGGTGGTGACTTGAGAAGAGGAACAAAAGCAAATTTAGCCGTCATTGGCGGAGCACCCTATCACAAAGTCTTTAACGCCCAATGAATCACCCAGAATTAGCTGAGCATATTGCCTATTGACTGGCAGCCAGCATAGCCCAAAAGTTAGCGCTGAGTTCACCACAGCTAGAAGGTCTCTTTTAGTAGATTCAGCATGTCATCAACCGACAGCTTAGTTACGGCTTCATTACCCGATAATAGTTTGTCTGCTAAGTCTCGTTTATGCTGGTGCAACGCAACAATTTTTTCTTCTATGGTGTTTTGGGCAATTAACCTGTACACGGTTACCGGGCGTAATTGCCCGATTCGATGGGCGCGATCAGAGGCTTGTTCTTCTACCGCTGGGTTCCACCAAGGATCCATGTGTATAACATAGTCTGCAGCGGTTAAGTTTAGGCCTGAGCCGCCGGCTTTTAGACTAATTAAAAATATATCCCCTTCACCACTTTGAAAGGCATTAACACTTTTTTGTCGCTGTTTTTGCGGCGTTGAACCGTCTAAATATTGATAACTAAAACCTTTGGCTTCTATGTGCTGCTTAATCAATTGTAAATGGCCTACAAACTGACTAAAGATAAGTGCTTTGTGGTTGTTGAGTTTCAGTTCTTCTAGTAACGCATCCAAGGCCACTAGTTTGGCGCTGGGTAGATCAGTTTCTGCCATGACTAACTTAGGGTTGCAGCACGCTTGGCGCAATTTAACCAACTCGGCAAGCATTTTAATGCGCTGCTCGCCAGCATTGGCTTGTTCGCCGCTTTGGCTAATATTGTCTATTGCATTGAGTCTCAGCGCTTCGTAAAAGTCGCGCTCTTGAGGGCTCATTTCTACTCGAATGTTAATCTCAGTACGGGATGGCAATTCAGTTAACACTTGGTTTTTCATGCGCCGTAAAATAAAGGGCTGAATCAAGGCTTTAAGAGCTTGGCTTGCTTTGCGTGCGGCCAAGGCGTCTTCGTTTGCATTTTCAATGGGCAATGAAAATCGTTCAGCAAAGCGTTTTATATTGCCAAGCAAGCCAGGGTTAATAAAGCGAAATAAACTCCACAGTTCAGTCAAATTGTTTTCAATCGGCGTGCCTGTTGTGATCATTTTAAAGTCACTTTTTAATGCGAAGGCAGCTTTAGTGCGTTTAGCCAGTGGGTTCTTCAACGCTTGGGCTTCATCGGCAACTATGCTGTGCCAGTGCACTTTTTTGAGTATTTCACTTTCACGTTGTAACAGTCCGTAGCTAATGATCACGCAATCAAATGGGCCTAACGCATCTAACAACATTTCACGTTTTAAGGTGTTAGTTGAGTCGGCAAATATTTTGACATTCAGCGTAGGCGCAAATTTTAGCGCTTCTTGCTGCCAGTTAAAACATACCGATGTGGGGGCAATAACTAAACTGGGACCATGGCTTGCGCGCGAAAGCAGAATGGCGAGGGCTTGTAAGGTTTTACCCAAGCCCATATCGTCTGCTAAACAAGCACCCGCTCCCCAATGTGCAAGTCGCGACGCCCAATCAAACCCCACCAGTTGGTAATCGCGCAATTGCGCTTGAAAGGTTGATGGGATTTGCGGTTTAACCGTATTTGCTTGATGCATTTTTTGGGTTTGTTGATCCCACGCATGAATAGTTTTCATGCGCATGCCTGTTGTGGCTTCTTCTATTTGCAAACTGGCTAAGGGATGGAATTTACCGTCGTCGGTGACTTGATTGATTAACTCAAGTTTATGGCGTAAATCGTCAGACAAGGCCAGTATCTGTTCTCCGCCTAGTTCAATAAAACGTCCATTGCTGGTTTTAACTAGTTCAAGTAGTTTTCTCAGTTCGAGCACTTGATCGTTATCTACTTGCAAGTCACCCGTTATATCAAACCACTCATTTTTTTGACTGAACGCCAGTTGCAGATGCTCGCTGTCTAACTTTTTCGATAAGCTTAATTTTTTGCCTTTCGGCCAGCGCAAAACTAAATCAAATGTTGCTTGGCTAATGGCTATTTCTAATTGTTCTAAGGCTGCTAGGGCAAGTTGTAAATCGTCTAATAGTAAGACGTTATCAGCCATATTTAAAAAGGCGGGGCATGCTTGATCGAGCTGATCCAACAACGTTTCTTCCCGTTGCAAGTCCCGCTGGGTTGCCATACGTTTACCATTTAAGTCAGTCGTTAAACTGGCATTACCAACACCAGGTTTAAATGCCGGTCCTTTTTCGCCAAATGGCATCACCACACAGGTAAATGTTAGCCCGTTTTGAGCAGGCTGAATATTCACCACCAAATTGGGATCACATTTATGGTTTTCTAATCCGGTATCAAGCTCTGTGATATCAGATTGAATATTTAAAAACGGTGCAATAGCCGATATACCCTCCAGCGCTTTTTGCTTGGCGCTGATCGGAATTAACAAACCTGCCTCGCCAATTATCTCGGCAACTTTTAGATGATCAAGGGAAAACACGGTGAGCTGATAATGCGTATCGCTAATAGCCTTTAAATCATAAGTGGGCTGGCCTTCATAATCACCGATATCGTTGGGTAGGTCGGCAATGCTTAAACAAAGTTGCTCGCCAATCTGGCTAACCAATAATTCAGGCTCGCGTTTGATGATTTCAATATTTTGATTTATGTCGTCTGAAGCGTACAAGTTGTCAATACCCACCGCGGCTTCCAGCGCAGATAATCCATGTAGTGTATATTCAACTTTTGAGTAGTATCCCCAACTTTGATAAGCATCAATTGCACGGCAAATTCTTTTATCGCTGTCAGTTAGGTAGTCAAAAGAATCGGTCTCTTCTTTTAACCGCTTTAGCGATACTACTCGTCCTTTACTCCACCCTGATTTATTAAATTTTTGCTCCCGCGCAGTTAAACTGTGAGCATAGTTCTCCTCAAATTCCCAAATTAAGCGAACAGGCTTTACTATTACTTCTTTAGGCAGAGTCAAATTTTTGTCAGCATTTGGATTAAGAGCGATTAACTTATCTAGTGCTAAATCCCATAGTGATTTGGTTTCTATCAGGCTGGTAATATCAATCAATTTCGCATGTTGTTGTGACGTAGACTCGAGATTTTTATTACTTTTTTCATGACTAAAACTTGCTGCCATTTGTTTACATATATGCGCAAATAAGGGGTAACCAAGCTGCATAAAATTAGCGTGGTATTTTAATGCTAACTTGGTAAGCGCAGGGTCTTTGCTTTGATTACACCAAACCTGTGCCAAGAGATAATTAAAATAACAGAGTTGATGAGCGAAAAAGTCAGCCCTATCATCGATACTATTATATTCAATATTGATATTGTATTTTTCGCCCGTCGATAAGCACATGATCGGTTTAACAATACCCTGCCCAATATAATAAAAATCACTGTTAACTTTACGATCACTTTCCTCAAATTCGACTTGTTGCAGAGCAGTTGTAAAATAACTTACATCATCTTGATTAGCCTGCACCACTAATGCCAGTTTATAGAAGTACCCCAACAACTCATTCAAGTATTGTTTTTTACGCTTGGTGAGTTTGTTTTTAACCTGCATTGCTTGCTCAAAATTGTCAATCGCTTGCTGGTTTTCACCGGTTAAAAAGCAATAGGCACCACGTAATTGCAATCCATAACTGCTGGTGTCTTGGGTATCTTGAATTCGCAAAAAGTCGTCGAAACGCTGTTGATACAAATATTGTTCTGCCAGTAAATGATGACAATCGATATTGTTTGTAAGGTTTGTTTTTTGTGTCTTGGCGCCGCACACCCGCTCTAATAATTGAAGCGGGTAAGCACAATTTTCCCCCTCTATTTGAAACGTTCTAAAGAGAGTGGCAAACGCTTGATATTGCAGCACATTGGGGAGTTGTAAAAACGTGTCTAAATCAAACGGTAAGAAAAATATCTCAAGCAAAATTTTATTTTGCGAGTGATCGATAATCTGCGGGTTTTTATTAAATGATAATGCCTCTTCAAGCTGGTCTATTTGCTTTAAATAATAAAGATCTCGTATGACTCTGGCCCTATCGGCATCTTTGTTCTGCCAACTGTAACTGTTCACCACAGGCACAACCTGTTCAGCGGCCATTATGATCTCTAGTATCCTTGACGGTGCTTGATCATTCGTAATCTCTAATAAGGTGTGAGACTGAAACTGTTCAATTTCAAGCATTAAACGATTGGCAAGTAATCTGTTGAGGTGCAACCCCTCTCTGCTAGGAATTAATAACGACTGTGTAGTCAGTCGTTCTCGAGACTCCTTACTTAACAGATACTGCTTTTTGTCATGTGCTAAAAAACCACGACTAACCAATATATCGATAACTTGCGCTAACTTTGTTATGCCAATCGGTTTATACACCACAGCCAAAATCAATAAGGTGATCTGTTCGGCTTCATTTAGCTTTACGTAAACGTGATATAAAGATTCTGCTTGTTGGGTGATTTGTGGCTGGATTAAAGCGGCAAGCTTCATAGTAGTGAGGTTCTTAATGTTGGATCAATTTTCAATGAGGTGAAATTAACAAAAATGTCTCAGGTAAACAATTATTGTCAACAAGACCGAAATCGGCAAAAAACAAAAATATTCCCGCTCATTTACTGCAAATAAAACAAAAAATCGAGGCTACAAACGTAAAGAATAATACTTATTACATGCCAATAATCTACTTAGCGTGCATCGCCGCGAGGAAATTTGACTCTATCAGGTTGTTTATTCAGTTCCATTAGACCCCGCTTGAGTATGCGGGTTTTGAGCTGGCCGGACTTCTTTGGATGGGCGAGGTATCTGACAATCACTTCAATCCAGGTATTTTCATGTGTGCGAAACAATACGACCGGCTCTTCATTTACCTCAAGTTCATCAACGGGTGTTTGGGCCAGTAGTTTACGATAAACAGCAACTTGCCTCGCCATGTCTTCGCCAATCTCGCGCAACGCGGCGTCATGGAGTGTTTCAGCCACAAAATCCAGATCACTGTCATAGGCGACATATAGATGTATCTCATTCCAAATATAAGGGAACAGAGGCCAAGAATAATTATATACCGTCTCATTTAGCACAAGTGAGTTAGGGAACTTGATGACTCGACCACTAGGATGATCGGTTGACAAGTATTGACCACCAAACTCCCACAATGTGGTATCTAGATACCCCACATCGATAACATCACCAGTTGCATCGTTGATACGTATTCGATCACCGACTCGATAAGGCTGGCGTAATAGAATGTAAAACCAAGCAAATAGGTTATTCAGCGATGATTGCAGAGCCAGACCAAAAATCACTGATAGTACCCCAAGAGAAACCAGTACAGTTGTCCAATCGACAAAAAGTATCGATATCAAGGTAATCGTAATGGTAAACCCCACCACTAACCAAATAAGTCGATTAAGGTTGAAGCGAGAAGCCACATTGCTCATTGAACGCATTAGATAATGGGTAGCAAAATTACCAATTGCTAGCATAATAGAAACCAGCAATCCGGCTAGACTGAATTTGTTCAATTGCTCGAGGTAACGTCCAGCAAAGGCCACTGAACCATGTTGTAACCACTGGTACAAAAGAAAAAAGCTAATGGCACTAACAAGATAAACCCAAAACCATGTTCTTTGTATTGACGTGCTTTCTGGTGGTGCAAATTGCTGCTCGGTACTTATCTGCCGCAAAGCATCATTAATGGCTGACTGTTGGGCAATATCAACTGGCCCGAGTTCTGTTTCTTTATCAGCGCTGTTATTTTTTTTCACAATGTCTATCTCGTTTCATGCGTTCATTCAGATTACAGTTGATAATGTCGACTTTCAAACGATGCATGACGCTGTTTACATAATGAAATTGTTAACTGCGCCCAATGCCGCGACCAAACACCTTTTGTAGCAAGTACTGCGCACTGCGTTTCAGTCGACGGTATACCCTGAGTTGGCTAACCTGTGTTGGTTATCCTGGGTTGGTTATAAATCAATTGGCATTTAGTCACGCGGGTCACACTAAACGCCTTTGATCAAGGTAACACCCACTTTAATCCAACTTCAATGCTAGATAATGAACACTGTTTCCTGATGATTGCGCAAGAAAATAAATATCACGGAATTTGAAGTATTGCTGACCGCTGACCACTACTGACTGCGCACCTTGGGGCAATGAGCTATAGGCTTTTCCAAGTTGAAAGCCGCTACTTTTAGCGCTCATATCTTGTTGTGTTTCAATCGACTGAGCGACGACGTGAGAAACGTTGTCACTGTAAATAACATCGCTGGTTGGCTCAGCTATTACCCGGTAATAACCATTATCAAACACATAATAAATACCGAGGGAAAAATAGAGCGGATTACCTCGTACCACTATGCGTTCATAGCCTTTTGGTAGAGAGCGGACCTTCAAACCAATTGGCGGGCGTACAACGGTGTAGCCGTTGTTTAAATGACGATAATATATCCCATCATTAACGATAAATGACGCCCCGCCAAACCTTATTGTCAGTCCATTTTTAGGTGCTTTGCGCATAATAGAACCGGTCTTATATACTTCCCGTTTATGCACAACTACTGACTCATGATAACTACTTTTGTGCTGTTTCACTTCTTTATGTTGCACTTGATTATTCTGTGCATCCCTATGAAGGGCTTCTTTGCTCTGAGCGGCACTTATGTTGGGTAACACAACCAAGGACATAACAATGGGTAATAACATGGTTAATTTCATCAGACTGCCTTTTCATTTTATTTAATCACACGGTGAGTATTAGGCCGCGAATATGAATATAAACTGACTTGACCCGCTCAACTTGGACTCTTTACACAACCTTTAACTTACGTAACACATCTTAACGTTTACCCTCAATTTTAAGTTTGTACTAGGTATTTAGCGAGTCTCCCCCTGTGAATAATGTGTTAACACTAGATATCATTACTTTTTTGCACCAACTTAATTTACTCTACTAATAAGCTTGTTTAACGCAGCAAAAAATTAAGGCAATAACATGCAATTAAACGTAAACGGTACGCAGCACGAAGTTGATGTTGACGAAGCAATGCCCTTATTGTGGGTTTTGCGTGATGAGTTAGCTATCACAGGGCCAAAGTTTGGTTGCGGCATAGCCATGTGCGGTGCCTGTACGGTGCATGTTAATGGGATGCCTGTACGCTCTTGTTCAATCCCCGTCGGGCAAGTAACGGGACAAGTCACCACAATAGAAGGGCTTGGCACCCCAGATGCCATGCATGCTGTTCAAGCCGCTTGGGTTGAACATCAAGTCGCCCAATGTGGATATTGCCAACCAGGGCAGATCATGTCAGCCGCTGCATTATTACAGATGAACCCAAACCCAGACGATGATGCAATTGACCGGGCTATGTCCGCTAACTTGTGCCGCTGCGGTACCTATCCACGCATTCGCGCAGCGGTGAAAACAGCCGCGATCAAAGTGCGGGAGAACAGCTAATGAGTACCCTAGGTAAAATCACCCGCCGTACCTTCGTTATCGGCTCGGCGGCGATAGCCGGAGGCGTACTCTTTGGTGTTTACCAGTACAAACAGCCCTATCCGAACCCTTTAAAACGTGATTTAGCCGACGGCGAAGCAACGTTGACGCCGTATGTGTTAATTAACGCCGAAGGTGTCACTATTATTGCCCCACGCGCAGAAATGGGCCAAGGCGTGCGCACGTCATTAGCGGCATTAGTCGCAGAAGAGCTCGATATTGATGTGCAAAGTGTGACGGTTGAACACGGCCCTGCATCGAAAGCGTATTTTAACGGCGCTATTTTAGAAGAAGGCGCGCCGTTTCCGCCTTATGACAACAGCACCATGGCAAATAGAGCCCGGACCTTTATGCATGTGCCGGCTAAATTTCTTGGGGCACAGATCACCGGCGGCTCATCATCCACCGTTGATGCCTTTGAGAAAATGCGTATGGCTGGCGCCACTGCCAGAGAAGCCCTTTTACTTGCTGCCAGTGCTAAGTTAAATGTAGCCAAAAACACCCTAAATACTGACAACGGTCATGTAGTGACTCAAGAAGGACTGCGCATTGCTTACACTACATTAGCCTCCCTCGCGGCGAGTATTGAGCTGCCAGAGGATGTAACACTCAAACCCAGAAGCGAATGGAAACAAATTGGCCGTTCAATACCCAAAGTAGACATGGTGGAAAAATGCACTGGCACCGCCACCTTTGGGATTGATGTACAACAAAGCGACATGCTGTTCGCCACGATAAAAGTGAACCCACATTTGGGTGCAAAACTCAATTCATTCAATGCCCAACAGGCCAAAACCATGAAAGGGGTAAAGCATGTATTCGCTATTGGTGATATCGGCGTAGCGGTAGTTGCCACGAATACCTGGTATGCCTTTAAAGCCGCCGACGCAATCACCTTCGATTGGGCAAAAACCGCCTATGCACAAACCACCGAAGGCTTATTTGATTCTGCCGTGGCGGCTATCAATGATGAGCACCAAGACAGTCAAAACCGTGACGATGGTGATGTCGATGCGCTAATTGGACAAGCTGGCGATGCCACCATAAACCGTGAATATCGCGCGCCATTATTAGCGCACGCCACCATGGAACCCATGAATGCCACAGCCTTACTGAAAGACGGTCATTTGGATATTTGGGCTGGCAATCAAAGCCCCACATTTGCCCTTGGCGAAGCGGCAAGGGTCTCCGGTTTAGCAGAAGAGAATATTCGCATTCACACCCCGTATTTAGGCGGAGGCTTTGGCCGCCGAGCAGAAATGGATTTTATCGTGTATGCCGTTATGGTGGCTAAACAACTTGAGGGAACCCCCGTCAAAGTCACTTGGACGCGCGAAGAAGACATGACCCACGACAATTATCGCCCGTTTGCCATTGCACGCTTTCAAGGTGTCCTTAACGGCTCTCAAATCAGTGCGCTAAACGTTAAAATTTCTTCCCCCTCGGTGATGGAGTCACAAATGGGCCGCGTTGGTCTGTCGATACCTGGTCCTGACACCACAATCGTACAAGCCGCTTGGGATCAAGCCTACATGATTGAAAATTATCGCGTGACGGGTTATCGCGTTCCCATTGGAATACCCGTCAGTTCATGGCGCTCGGTGGGCGCATCTCAAAATGGCTTTTTCTGTGAGTCAATGATGGACGAACTGGCCTTTGAAGCAAAAGTAGATCCTGTTGAAATGCGCTTGTCACTTATCACCCACCAGCCTACACGCAATGTGCTACAAGCGGCAGCAGAGATGGCCGATTGGGGACGTAAGCGTCCACCAAACCAGGGCCTAGGCGTGGCTCTTGTCACTTCATTTGGTGTCCCTGTAGCCCAAGTCATTGAAGTAGAAAATACACCCAAAGGCATTAAAATTTTGAATGTATACGTAGCTGCTGATGTGGGGATTGCAATTGACCCTAGTAATATCGATGCGCAGCTTATCTCAGGTGTTAACTTTGGCTTAAGCGCGGCAATTATGAGTGAAATCACCCTCAAAGATGGCAAAGTTGAGCAAACTAACTTTCATAACTTTGACGCACTGCGCATGTATCAAGCTCCCGCGATCCATACAAAAATCATCGAAAATGGAGAACGAATTAAAGGCATTGGCGAACCAGGCACTCCACCTGCCGCGCCTGCCCTTGCCAATGCTATTTTTGCCGTGACGGGAATGCGCATGCGCGACATGCCATTTAATAAACACATTAAGTTTGTGTAGGAGTACTGCCATGTACACTAAAATAATCAGGTTACTTGTTGCGTTTAGCGTTCTGTCGTCACTATTGGCCATGCAGACCGTACTCGCTCAAACGGTCACGTCACAAATGCGCGTCACCGTGAGCGATCACGATAACGTCAAACAAATTCCTCTGGAGAACGGTTTACAAAACTGGGATAAAATCTATCAAGTGTTCTCCCATCCCCGTTGCGCCAACTGCCATGTACCCGACGATAACCTGCCTCGCTGGTCTGGGCCCAACTACGGTGAAACCCGTGTCCACGGCATGCACATTACCGGCGGAAAAAGCCGTGTCGGTGTAGAAACAGTTATGTGCAGCACCTGCCATGCTCACAGTAATTCTGCTGAGCCCCATGGCCCGCCGGGCGCACCTGTTTGGATGCTAGCACCGGTTGAAATGCTGTGGTGGCAGCAAAGCTCAAAACAAATTTGTGAGCAGATTAAAGATCCCGCACGCAACGGCGGTCGCACACTTGACGACGTTGCGCATCATATTGAAGAAGATGAATTAGTACATTGGGGATGGGAACCAGGAATAGGCCGTGAACCCGCCCCTTACTCAGCAAAAGAAACCGCCGAATTCGTTACGCTATGGGCCAACGCGGGTGCGCCCTGCCCTGAGTAGCTAATCACGCCTTAACAGCCACTCCCTAGGGGATCATCAACAATCGATTCCCTAGGGAAAGTTGGGTTAGTTGTTTACCTAACCATTAAGCACGTTTACGCATTGCCACTGCACCTACCAAACCTAACATCATGATCACCAGCGTACTGGGAGCCGGCACAGGTACTTCATCCAAGGAGACATTTACGCGATATGCATAGTCAGTGAAGGCATCAAAGAAACCTTCGTTACCACCAACTGCCAACGTGTATGAGCCTGCAGTTAACAATACATTTGTTAGGCTACCGCCAATTCCAGGTACGAATGGATTATTGCCTGTGACATACCGTAAATCACTGAACAAATCGGTAAAATCACCACCGTTTGCAAACGGAATACCGAAGTCATTAACGATCATCCCTTGGTATACACTTAACCCTAGGTTGATTAAGGATGAGCTCGTCACTGATAGCAGTGAATCAGCGCTAACGTCAAAGCTAATGAAATCGAGTGCATCGCCAAAAGTATCTTCGTTTGTCCAGCCACTGTCACCGACTACCGAATCGCTGACAGTGCCATCGACCGGTAAGGCAATAATGGATGCTAACGACAGCGAGCTAAAACATAACGTGCATGCCATTAACAGGGTATTTAAATAACGCTTCATGGTTTTATTCCTTTCTCTATTTTTCGATCATGGTTGTGATAGAACCTATCTTCAGCCTGTAACTAAGCGCGCTAATATGGGTCATCAGCGCGTCCATTACCAATAACATGCTTTAGTTAAAGTGCGCCGTTTTCCCAAGGGCCGGTAATGGCAAATGTCACACCCGGTGACTGCACATTGGCAAACAACCAGCGACCATGGAAACAGGCACCAGCCCATTCTTGACTGGTGAAGCTGCGACGAGCACTGCCATCAACTGATTCCCCCACTGAATCCCAAAAGTTAACTTGAGTACCAGGATAAATACTGTCGATAGCCGCTAAATCACCTTCATCTAAGGCAATGTTATTCTCAGCAAACGGGAAAATATCGCCAGACTTGGTTAAACCAATGAGACGCTTAGGGTTAGAGCCTCCGTCTTCACATAACAACATGTTGCCCCGTGGACTAATAGCTATGTTGTCAGGGCCGTCAACTTGAGTGGCCGCATCTTGAGATTCAAACAAAATGGTGACCGTTTCCATGCGTGGATCGTAGCAAAAGACTTGACCAAGATTAGCAGCGCCACCAGAGGTCGAGACAAAATAGATTTTGCCATCGTCATACCAGCAGCCTTCTCCGCGCTCGATGATGGCAGCGTTAAAGGCCTGATCGAAACAACGTTCGCTCATGGCGTCTGGGTCTGGCACTTCTTGCCATGTCACATCCCACACTGTGCCCTCAACTAAACCACCACGTAAGTCAAAGCGCGGTTGATCATTGACTACCATCGCAAACAGCTTACCACCTGATTTTAAGTCTCCCCACTGACCTGTTGCTTCAAACTTGTAGAATGCAGAAGAGCCTGCATCTTCAGTTTCGTACACGTAGCCGGTTGCTGGGTCAACAGCGGCGGCTTCATGGGAAAAACGGCCCATTTCACGAATGGGTTTGCCATCAGAAATACCAAAGCCAGGTACTTCAAAGATATAACCGTGGTTAACGCCTTGTGGACCTGCATTCCATGCATGGAATGTTTCTTCACAGGATAACCAAGTGCCCCAAGGTGTTACACCACCAGCACAGTTTCTGATCGTGCCACCTAAGCTGTTATACGAAGATAAAAATTCGCCTTTAAGCACATCGAACATGACTGTTGAAGTGCCACCATTTTGCGCATCATTGTAGACGCCACGATTACCGCGTGGAGATGAAGGAAACCCTTCACCTTCAGAACATTCGTGATTACGTACCAATGCAACAACATTACCTTTTACGGCCGCTACGCCCATTCCGTCATGATCTGTCGGTGTCGGTAATCGGTCGGCTTGAATTTGCCCTGTCCAACCATAGGAAGTGTATTCAAACCCTTCAGGTAACGATAACAACATTAAGCCTGTGGCTTTATCGGCAGTAGGAACAAGCGGACCATAAGAACTGCTAAAAGGTAATGATGCTGCTTGTGCTTTACTGGATAACGCCATAAATGCCGTGCTTGCCGCGGCAACTGAACCGCCTTTTAAGACCTGACGACGGCTAAACGCGGGTTCAATTTTGTCTTCATTGGTAAGTGTAATATCGTGCTCTAACATGTTATCTCCTCAGTTTTCGTTTTTTGTTATACAAAGGTTCAACTGTGTGTCGACGGCAACCCAGCCAGAACTAAATTAGCGACATTAGATTACATTTTCGTAGCGTATTTTTTACAATTTGGGGATAGTTTGATGGCATATTTATGGCGCTAATATGACAACGAATACATGAACTAAACAGATTGATCCATTTGCTTGCGCAGCATCTGTTCTTTGTCGGATTGGGTGCGCTGAATCAAAATGATCGACAGCTCATAAAGCAGCAGAATTGGTACCCCTAGGGCTATTTGTGAAATCAGATCTGGCGGGGTAATCAGTGCGGCAATAAAAAATACTACCACGATGGCGTGACGACGATATTCCTTGAGCATCTGAGCATCAATAACGCCTGCTTTGGCCAACACCAATAAAAATACCGGTAACTCAAAACATAAGCCAAAGGCCAAGATTAAACGGATCACTAATGCCAAGTATTCACTCATTTTGGCTTCAAGCTCAACATTGATACCGTCACTTTGCCCTAACGATTCAAAGCTAATAAAAAATTCCCAGGCGAGGGGCATGACCACGTAAAACGCCAAAGCGGAACCGAGTACAAATAATATGGGCGTCGCAATGAACAAGGGAGATAATGCTTTTTGTTCATTCTGATACATACCCGGGGCTATAAACTTCCAAACCTGTATTAAGGCAATAGGCAAAGTACAAAAGGTTGCACTGAAAAACGCTAATTTAAGATAGGTAAAGAAGGCTTCGTGTAAGCCGGTATATATCATTCTGCGACCGCTATTTGGCCCAAAAATTTGTAACAGTGGCTGCTGCAAAACGTGGTAAATCTGCTCCGCAAAAAAGTAAGACACAGCAAACATCAAGGCAAAAAAAGCAAAGCAGTATAGCAGGCGTCTGCGCAGCTCTATTAAATGGGTCAGCAACGGTGCTTTATTTACTTTCTCTGTATGTGTAGCTGAGCTCATTTGCTAATATCCTCACTTTGGCGCGTGTTATTTTTCTCATCAGCCTTGGTATTAACTTTCGTATGTAATGATGGTTCCGCAGGCTCTTGGGCATGCTTATATTGCGCGTTCGCCAGTTCGTATTGCACTGTGTTGTGCTGCCGACGTGCGGCATGCGCTTGGCCAGATAACATCCCAGGCGTGAAATCATCTGGCAGGTTTTGGATGTCTTTAGGTAAATAGGTTTTCCAGTCAACTTCACTGGTGGTTTGGCTAAGGTTGATTTCATTTTCAAGCTGCTTAAAACCGCCTTTCACATCATTCATCATGCGCTTAGATTTATTGACAGCATGACTGATCATCTTAAACATTTTTGGCAAATCCTTAGGACCAATAACAATAAGCGCTAACGCGGCGACAAACCCCAACTCCAACCAACTTAAATCAAACATATCCCTCTCCCCTTTGACCGTTGACTGCACGAATAAAAGCAGACAAAGATGCGCTGCGGCTCATTCGCTGGTAATTTTATCTTTACTTTTAGGCTCTTCCGAGACGTTTTTTACCGGTTCATCGGTATCACTGATGTCGTTTATTCCTTGCTTAAAGCTCTTTATGCCCTGTGCTAAATCCCCCATTAGTGCTGGGATCCGACCTCGACCAAACAATAAAATAAATAACAAAGCCACTAATACTAACTGCCAAACACTTAGACTCATCTTCGATATTCCCTGCTGGTTTTTAAATCTCTCGGAGCAAAAGCATGCGATGAAATTATGACCAGTCAGTGACAAAAATATGAAGATAAAAAGTCTGTTTATAAACCGACTGTTTTCGCTACAAAAAAACATGAATTAATGAGAAATTACAGATTTATCTGTCTTTCAAGACTGCTAAATACTGTATTTGTGATAGGCTCCTACGCTCAAAAATGTTAAGTAACCTGCGTTTTTACATTAGCGCAGTATATAAAAAGGTAAGTACATGAAAGTCATAATCGGTCTCGTTATTCTGCTCGCTATTGGTGCTGTAACTTGGTTCAGCAGTCAGCCAGAGCAAGTCAGTCATTCTATGCAAAACGAAGATTTACCGGTGATTTCACGCCAAGATATACTCGATGCATCGGATTTACTTGATGGCGTAAAACAAGCGCTCGCCCAAGATGACGAAGACATGATTGATGAGTGGTTAAGTAAAGCAGTGGATGTAGCCTTTGGTTCCGTCAGTTCTCGAATCGGATACTTGTGATGTAAAAATTGAGGCTGCCACAATGGCACAACGATCCATGTTTTATTGGAAATGGCCCTTTCAACTACGCTAAAACAATCTTCTTCAGTCCCTGGAAAAAAGTGGTATCCCGCATCACGAAGACCATACTCCTTCATCATTTTTATTGAAAGACGCGTAATATCGGCCTCAGGATGAATACCGGGAATAGTAGAATTCATTTTGGCAATCACATCCGGCTTAAGCAGATCGCTTATTTCTTTCACCGCGCTTTTAGGGACGTAGTCTGGCACCCCCCAGAAACAGTATGGTGCATAATGTAAGCCGAGTTCAGTGATAGACACCTGTTCTGCAATAGCAGATTGATACCCGCCATGACTTGAAGGTAACCAAACTGAACACAGCAAATCGATATATCCCTTATTTAAACGGGAAACGCAATCTTTAGGAGACGAATATATTCGTTCTACCGTAAACCCCATATCGGTTAGCACATGGCGCACTAACGAAGCCGTTACTCGGTGAAAAGATAAATCAATTACACCCAAAGTAATTTGAGTTACCGAATTAGACGACATATTTTATAGACCTCGCACACTGATACTAGCTTCCAACGACAAATCGAAGAACTCTTTGTAAAATAGGTGAAAGACGATATAGCAATGACGAATTAATATATATTCTGCTTTAGTGTGGCATGTATCATTTAATTGAATGGCCGATACATTGCATTTGTTGCTGTGGCCCCTGATTTTTCCCCCAATCATACGTATGGCATTGAGTAACTCACATTCAACATTGTCAGTATTATTCATCCGAACATAATCTAACCACCCTCTAGACTGCGATTTATCTTATCGCTATGGGTAAATGAGTTGCTAGACGCTATCTGATAAATTAATACACACCAAATTAAATGCTTTTTCAATTAGGTCTAGGTTAGCCAATAGTAATACATCAATAGGCTTTAATCCCCAACGGCATATCAGCAACGGTGAATAGGGTATAAACAAACATAGCGTTACCCCCTTTACACAAAGCATTTCGTCCGTTTAAATGTATGTTCAATTATTAAGAAGGTTAAAACTTGCATGCCTAATTTTGTTATCGAATACAGCGCCACTCTAGGCCAACAAATTAATGAAGACGCATTGATGGATAGTGTGTTTGAAGGGGCTAAAAATAGTGGGCATTTTCCACCTGAGGCCATAAAACTTAGAACTGAAAAGCGGTCAGGATTCCGTTTACATGGTAAACAAAAAGACTTTTTACATATATCTGCGCATATTCTAAGCGGACGTACTGATGAACAAAAAAGTGAGATATCCAATGCGGTTCTGGCGCCATTAAAAACATTAGCGCTACAGAGTGTGTTTGTCTCAGTGGAGATTGTTGATATTCACCGAGCAAGTTTTGTCGATTTTGAATATTAAGTGATAGGATTTTAATCGTTTTACCTGCTTGAACTGAACAATCAACGTACAACACGACATTATCAGTGCAGCCTTAACCTTCTAAACAAAACCACGGCACTTAAGACCATGCCGTGGTGCTGGTCCTATTCATTGCGCCACTTAATCGAACAGCCCATACTCGGTGTTTGTTCTTTTGGCCCCTGCCCCGTTTCAGCAATTTGGCGCATGGCGTTTACCAACTCCGGTATACGGTTATCAGTATCTCCCATGCGAGCATCGTCTAAGCGACCTCTGTACTGCAATGACCCCTTAGCGTTAAACCCAAAAAAATCCGGAGTGCAAACAGCACCGTAACGCTTACCCACAGACTGATCTTCATCTACTAGATAAGGAAATAAAAACTGATGTTCTTGTGCGAAACGCTGCATATTAGTCGGTGAATCAGCGTCTACGTAACGGTAATCATTCGACATAATAGCCAAAACATTAATGCCCTCATCCATTAACGTTTTTGTGTCAGTGGCAAGTCGTTGGGCTATGCGCTGTACATAAGGGCAATGATTGCATATGAAGGCGATCAACAAGCCTTTGTCGCCTAACTGTTTATTCACAGTGAACGTCTCACCTTCTGGAGTCTTCAAGCTAAAATCTGGCGCTTGGTAGCCAAAGTCACAAATTGGGGTATCGAGTAACATATAAGCCTCTGTATCTTAAACCTGTGTCCGTTTATTTATTCATTCGCGCGCCCGATTGATAAGCACACTACGCAATATGCGTCATTTCATTTAAGGTCCAAGATTCAACTGCCTCATCAACAGCTACACCATACGCTGCCATGTAATCTGCATTCATATGGTGCTGCCATAATTCACGGCTCTGCCAGTTTTCATAGAACATAAAGTGCGCAGGATTTTCAGCGTCTTGATGCAAGTTATAATCAAGGCAGCCTTCTTCGGCGCGGGTTAAATCAATCAGCTTTAATAATTCGCTTTTTACCAAATCTACTTTGTCGTCTTTGGCAATGATATTGGCCAGTATGGTCAGTTTTGTCACAGTATTCCCCTACATCAATGATTGAGTGGCGCAAACTATTTGCTTGAACCATTCCGATTATCTTTTGTTTATTTACGCACAACCGCACGTTAATTCAACTTATAAAATACACATTTAACAAGCTGGATGGCTAAAAACTAAAACCCTTCTAAAACGATTTTGCCAATCGACCGACCAGTTTCTAATGCTTCGTGCGCAGCACGTAAATTCTCAGCATTAATTGCCCCTAGGTTTTTACCCACAGTCGTGTTTACATAACCTTCATCTACTAAATTAGCCACGCGGTTTAGCAATATACCCTGTTCATGCATATCTACAGCGCTGAACATGGAACGGGCAAACATAAATTCCCAATGCAATGACAAACTCTTGGCTTTTAACTTGGTCACATCTAATGATTCAGGATCGTCAATCATGGCAATTTTGCCAAAGGGCGCGATCAAATCAGTGTACGCTTCGAAATAAGTATCCGTGCTATTTAAACTAGCGATGTGCGTTACCTGGCCAATATTTAACGCTTCAATCTGTTCTTTTAATGGTTTGCTATGGTCGATAACATGGTCAGCCCCGAGTTTTCTCACCCACGCATTTGAGCTTTCTCGAGAGGCAGTACCAATTACCGTGGCACTGGTTATCGCTTTGGCCAATTGAACTAAAATTGAACCTACACCGCCCGCAGCGCCTACTACTAGGATAACCTCATTTGATTTCGCATTAAGAGCAGCTGATTGCTGCTTAATCGCAAGGTGTTCAAATAATATCTCCCATGCGGTGATAGCCGTAAGGGGTAATGCTGCCGCTTCACCATTGGATAGACTTTTTGGCTTTTTGCCCACAATGCGTTCATCCACTAAATGATATTCGGCATTATTACCTTGGCGCGTGATATCACCAGCGTAATAAACCAAATCACCAGGTTTAAAACCCGTAACTGCGTCGCCAATAGCTACAACTTCGCCCATGGCGTCCCATCCTAGTACTTTAAATTCGCCTGCTTCGGGGGCCATATTTAAGCGCACTTTATAATCAGCGGGGTTAACCGATATAGCGCTAATTTTTACTAATAGATCCCGTCCTTTGGCGATAGGCTGCGCCAGCTCTATATCCATTAATGATTCAGGGTTAGTGATAGGAAGTGATTTGTTATAGCCAATTGCTTTCATGGTAATTTCCTCTTGGATTAATCAGTTGTTTGGTATGAATTTATTTGATGAGGAGATAATAGACCTTGATTTGCCTTACTTAAACAGCATAATAATTGAAACATTATCAAAAATTATTAGATAATAGGTAAACCCAAGATGTTATTAGAAGACTTGCAAGTGATACTTAAGGTGGCAGAATTTCGCAGTATTACGGCGGCGGCCACCAGTTTAGATATGCGTACTGCTACCGCCAGTGCCGCGGTTAAACGCGTTGAGGCATCACTAGGGGTGGATTTATTTGTACGTACCACTCGCCACTTACGTCTATCAAATGCCGGTGAGCGGTATATACCTCATTGCCAACAAGCGCTGCAAACACTCAGCATTGCCAAGCAAAGCGCTAAGGGAGATTTGGATGTGGTGGACGGTGAATTGCGTATTGCCTTATCCTCTGACCTAGGGCGAAATATCGTTCTGCCCTGGATAAACGAGTTTATGCAATCCCACAAAAAGGTCAGTCTGCGAGCAAACATCACTGACAGCAATATAGATTTCTACCGAGACTCGGTTGACCTCGCTCTGCGTTATGGCTCACCTAATGATGCAAACGTATATGGTTTTAAAATCTGCAACGTACCGCGTATTTTGTGTGCCACCCAAAACTATTTAGACACCCATGGTACGCCTGCTCACCCACACGATTTAGCTTCCCATCAGGGTTTGTTTTATCAGTTACAAGAGATAATCAAAGATGTATGGGTATTTAGTCACGACAGCGGTGAATTTAAAATTAAAATGAAGGGTAAACACGCTTCGAACGATGGCGATTTAGTCAGGCGCTGGTGCGTCGACAGCCATGGTATAGCAGTAAAGTCATGCCTCGATATGTCAGCAGATTTACTGGCCGATAGAGTCGTACCGGTCATGCAAGACTTTGTACCTGTCGCTACCGAATTATGGCTGATTTTCCCGAGCAGACAATCAATAACACCGGCAGCCCGTTTATTGCGCGATATGCTCAAAGACAAATGCAACGATATTCTAAAAGCACTGGTGGCAAAAAATATAATCTCGCGCAACGTGTTTGACTAATAGTTAAATAATGCCATCAACGCTCACTTCAACACTTTGGGTGAACAGCTTGTTAAAATCTATTTAACTAATTAACACCAAGCCAGTTAAACGCTTTTTCCAATTAGAGCGATTTAATTACTCAATTATCCGTGCCCCTACTTAATCCTTACAATGCTGTTATTAACACGACTTCCCGTAGACATAACGTAAATAGCACAAGAAGGTTCACCATGAAATCCCTAGATACAACCACGCCAATCCCCCTAGACAATACTGTGCAGCCAAAACTGGCACTGATTGCTGAAGGTGGTGGTCAAAGGGGGATATTCACCGCAGGCGTGCTTGATGCTTGGTTAGAAGAAGGCTATGACCCTTTCGACATGTTTATTGGCACGTCTGCGGGTTCGCAAAACCTGACCAGCTATTTAGCGCGCCAAAAAGGCTATGCTAAAAGATTGATCCGAGGCTTATCGCGCCACAAACGATTTTTTCAATTAGGCCGTGGTTTGGTTGGCAAACATATCGTGGATTTAGACTGGTACTTTGACAAAACCACCGAAGCCAATCGCGCTATTGATTTTGCAACAGCCAAGCAATCACTGGGCGACCGTGAACTGCTCATTACGACGACCAATTCACGAGACCGAGCGCCGTACTTTCTTAGTCCAACGGGTGAAAGCCACCAGTGGCGCGAATTGTTAAAAGCATCTAGTGCACTACCCTTCTTATACAAGCAAGGCGTGAAGCTAACGCCGTGGTTAAATGCCCGCGCGGCCAATGAGCTCGATGCCACAAATGAACAAGACAAAGTACAGCCACAAGCAGATTTTTATCTTGATGGTGGTTTGGCTGCCCCCTTACCCGTGCGTGAAGCATATAATCGAGGGGCCCGGAAAATAGTGGTGATCCGCACGGTCAATGCTCACTTTCAAGCGCAATCAGCTTGGGTGCATAAACTCAGATCATTGGTGTGTGTTTCAGGCTATTGCCCCAAAACCATTGATTACTTAGTGCAACACGAAAAAGCATATCAACAAGAATTAGCATTTATTGCCAACCCACCAGCGGATGTTGAAATAGTGCAAATATTTGCCGATGAAAAACTACAAAGCAAACTTTTAGGCAGTACCGACAATGACCTTAGACACGATCACAAAGCTGGTGTTGCGGCAGGTAAAGCCTATTTACAACAACAGAATGTCATTGAACAAAACCTATCGTTCAACATCAATCAGGTCGATTTAATCACAGATTCAGTGCAAGATTATCAGCATGCGCCTAGCGCAATAATCGCCAAACAATTGGCTACGCAGCCAACAGCTACTGCCCAGCGTTTATCCGCTTAGGCTGAGTTCGTTCACTGGTTGATTGAGTTGCTTGATTTAATAAGCTGACTCACCAAAAAATTAGGAGCCGGTTAACATGGGTCTCTGGTTAGTTCGGGAGCACAGGCAACCGACTACAGAGATTTGTTATGTGCGTAAGCTCAATTGCCAATATCCTACATCTAGCCATTTACCAAATTTAAAACCAACGTTAGGGAAATGAGCGACTTTCTTCATCTTCATTTTCTCGTGTAAACCTACACTGGCAGGGTTAGGCAAAGTTATACCGCCAATCACATTATTGATATCAAGAGATTTAAGCCTGCACAAAAGCTCTTCATATAACAAAGTGCCTATTCCCTCTCCTTGTGTTTTGCTAGAAAGATAAACTGTGGTTTCTACAGAGAAGCGGTAAGCACTTCTTTCTTTCCATTTAGTGGCGTAAGCATATCCTACAACGGCGTTTCCTTTTAACGCGACAATCCATGGTAAATCGGATACTTGAACATTTCTGATCCGCTTAGACATTTCAGCACTAGTCACAGTATTTTCTTCAAACGTTATGGAGGTATTCATAACATAGTGATTATATATTTCAGCAATTGCTTTTGAATCATCGATAGTTGCGTCTCTAATCATAAATACCCCAAGCAAAAAATTACAGGTAACAGCTAACGCCCATTTCAGTGGTTGATGACTGGTTGCCAATCGTTGTCACGAAACGAAAGCGAGCAAACGGTTTGCAGTCTCGCTTTAAAGGTCTATTTTGTTTACCTATTCGAGCTTTTCTCATTCTTCGATGTATCATTGCATACAATACAATTGATATTCGTTCGATAAAGGTATGCTCGCCTAATAACAAAAATAGCGACAGTTATTATTGACCAAATAATAGCGAATTCTATCGAGTATTCGATATCTCTACCTTTTAAATTTTGAACGCTTGCAAGGAGAATAAATACAATGGGTAATGCCACAGCGTATTGTAAAATTCATTTTTTTATTGGCATATGGCCTCTTCAGTATTCAACGATTGCACCTCCCGCAAAATTTAGGTATACCGCCCAAATCTTGCGGATCGCCCTATAAATTGAAGCGAAACCTTCTCTCCACCAAACCCATGTTGCAAGTAGAAACAAATGCACAAGAAAATCATAGTTAAATTGTGAGCACCAATCTAAGTTTAGTAAATCACCGAAATACACAACAGGCCAATTTATCCTTTTAGTTATGGCGGCATAAATTGATATTTAAAATATCACGACAGTAGATATAACGAGAAATATTCTCAATTAATTAATAGGTACCTAAATTGCATTTGTATCGGAAAACGTTTGCATTGGATCATATCCATTAAGCTTAAACCAAACGTGCGTTTTCGGCGGCGCCTTGACGTTGATTGTTATGTATTGCTCAGTCGATGAACCTCGATCGTTTATCAGGCGTTGGCATCATACACACTTCACGTTTGCCGAATAGCTTGTACCTATTGCGAGCAAATAGTTTGTAGAAGTAGTCTCTAAATGACACCGGTAGAACCTTGAGCGCAGCGAAAAGGTACCATTGGCCAGATAACTCTTTTGCAATTTCCAGCGCTGCATTAGTGCGCATGTAACACTCATTATCCTTAATAAGTAGAAATGTATTAACGCCGACTTCCGGCACTTGATACTTTTCGATGAGGCTTCTTGCGATATCACTCTGCATAGGCGTAAACACAAATACGCCACCTGGATCTCGTTTGATAATGAAATTTACTGCTCCGTTACAGAAGTTACAGACTCCGTCAAATATTATGATACGGCGATTATCCATGCGCTACTGAACCATAACGCTTATCATCGAGTAGGCTACCGACCTGTTTGTTTTTGATTATCCGCATAACAAGCACTTACCTTCTGATTTAATTTAATATTTTTTCTTTACGCACTGCATCTTCCGCAATAAGTTCAAAGAACAAAAGGTGGGTCGACGGGCTCGCATCAACTTTAACGCGACATTTATGTACCTATCAAAACCATATGAAAATATTTTCCGAATTTTTTATTAATCACTTAGCAATGCCTGATAGAACAAAGTGAGACCTTAGGCATTTATATAATGAGAAGCACAATTGACACTATTCAAACCCCATTCATCCCCTCTATTATCAAATATTAATTGATAAATTTTCTATAAATACACGGTTTTTCATAGTTAAAAGTAAGTGTATCGTTTGTTGCATTGCACGCCAGATTACCATGATGCACACATGCTTACGGATTTGGTTGGCAAGAAAATCGTCCCTGTATTGGTAAATGACGAAGGCAAGGCAAGTACGGAAAGCGGTGATATTATCGCTTTTCTATTTCAGCTCAAGGGCATAACACAAAAGGCCATACCACAGCAATTACCCCTAGATTGGCAGGCGCACGCGTTACCTTTATTACAACGCATTGCCTACCCACGCTAGCCTGAATTAGCCTTAAGGGAGTTTGCTTCCGCTGAGAGTCGTCGGGCTTGGCAAGAAAAGAAGCAAACGGATGCGCTAAATTTTGCTCGCTTGCTGCAACAAACACCAGAAATAGTCAAACGGATCAATATATTACTCAGCGAAACCCATGCCGTTCTGCCTGTTCAATGCATGCACCAAGCATTGCCTTATATCGATCAGGCTATTTATTTTTCGATATTAAATGGCCTGTATTGTGAAGAAAGTATTGCTTGGCCTAACACACTTATTACCTGACTCGAAGGCGCGAGCGAACAGTCCGCCGTGCCGTTAATACGCTAAGCGCAACCTTCCTTACACTTCGACGCTTATGGGCAGTTAACTTGCCGCCAAAGTTGAGCGCTATGCCCAGAAAACGAACAACGGTGATTTAAGCACAGATGCGGATGACCACCTATATCTGACCATAGTGGGCGGACGTAAAGTAGGCGTCATTCCGACCAGTACGCGTGAGTATCGTGATTATGCCGCAGATGAAAATATGATATGGCCAGACGGTGTCAGTATTGGACCTGATGGTTATATGTATACCGGCGCTGTGCAGCTACCACTTTCAGCAACGTTCAATAACGGTGTGGCTACTAACAAAGCCCCCCTACCTGATCTACAAATTTAAACCCTTGGCTGAAGATGTACCTGGCAGGTAATACCTAAGGTAGACGCTCGCCCAAGGTAAGCTAAAAAAATTCACTCATGCCACAGCTGAGTATAGCGCTCGGTCATTGCGGGTAACTGTAACCGCTATAAATTAACAGAACATCCATGATAAAGGCTTTCAGAGCAACGCCATTATTGCTGTCGTTATTGAGGGTGTTCTGATACTTGGTGATTTTAAAAAGCTAAAGCTCGATTAAGAAGTCACAAATTGTCAGCTAAAATTAACGACGAAAGAGCAAAAGCCAATTCTATTGTCCGTTTAAGTAACGTGTATGGATAATTTCACTCAAAATTAACAAAACAGGCTTCATTATAAATCGAAGTATGAATTTTTATGCACTTTTTTATAATGGCTGTTTCTGTAGTTACTTGCTTCAACGCCAATAATTTCAAGTCTATTCGTGGTGAATTGAATGTGTTGTTTAGCTGTGCCTGCAACAATGCTTACGCTGATAAGAGCAGAGGTGGCATTGGACAATCAAGAACACCGGAAAAGGCACGCAATAATTCAACCTCAAGGGGCTCTATCTTTTGGTCTCGCATGATACAGGCGGCACAGGCATGCAATAATTTCGGTTTGGCCAACGGTTTTAGTTTTTCAAGTTTTTGCAGCGCTACGTCCAGATCTGTCAGCTTGACAGAATCCTCGTTAACTAACGTCAGCTCACCTATTTCCAGTACGGTTACCCCATTACTAAAAGCTTGTTCACGGGCTACATGCTCTTGTTGGCCAGCATAGGTCAATACTGAAAGCAGCAAAGCAATTTCGGGTTTAAGCTGCTCGCTATCTACTGTGCCCATTTGACTGCGCGGGGGGATGAAAAAATGGGCATCCAGATGAATCAATAGGATTTTGCGTAAGGTCCATTCCTGCAAAATAAGTTTAAAATCCATGTCGATTAGGGCATCCATATTGTCTCTGAAGTGCTGGTACTGAGCCAGTGATAACTGTTTAAGTGCCGGGATGGTAATATCAATTAATGGAAGGCGGAATGCTACCGCTAAGTTATCCAATTCAGGCAGCAGTTTTCGGGTTACTGCTTCAACATTCGATTCGGAATATTGGTGTAAGTGTGCGAGTTGTTTGTGGCGAACGTCGAGTTCCTTATCCACTAACAAAGCATAAATAACAGCCCGAGCCCCATAGGGTTCGCGAGCAGCATCTTTAACGGCAGTGGGTAACTGCGCGATTAACGCCCTGGCATAATCGACAGTTACCTGCTTAGGATTGCCAATTTGACTTATGCTATTGGCGACATCAATCATGGATGCGCCTGTGACAACACTACTCATTATTGTAGCCAGTTTTTCCTTAGGCATGGACCCCTTTTTATCCGCCCCTTGTGCACTTTTCTCCGTGTCAGGTTGGTCGCTAGTGGCAAATTTCCCATCCCAATTGGGGTCGATGTGCAAAATACGTTTTGCCAGTGGTGGGTGAGTAGCGGATAACCCTTGCATGAAACCTGAAACACCTTGGGCAAAAAAAGCATGGCTGATTTCAGCGGCCCCGGGCTCCTTTAACACAGAGCCAAACTTTAGCCCGCCTATGCGTTTCAATGCACCGGCAATGCCATTGGGGTTACGGGTAAACTGAACTGCAGAGGCATCAGCCAGGTATTCTCTTTGTCGACTCACGGCCGCTTTAATTAAGCTGCCAAAAAAAGTACCGGCAAAACCTATGACAATTAAACCAATCGCCACTACCAGTATTCCTGCCGCCCCTTTACCATCGCCCCGTCCGCGCCTGGAATGAGACGTGGAATACAGTAAGTGGTAACCAATAATACCGAGGATAAGGATCCCGTTCAGCACACCTATCAAGCGGATATTGAGGCGCATGTCACCGTTAAAAATATGGCTAAACTCATGGGCGATAACACCTTGCAGCTGATCACGACTTAGATGCTCAATTGTTCCTTGCGTTACGCCAATAACGGCATCTTTGGGGGAGAAACCGGCAGCAAAGGCATTGATGCCATTCTCCTGGGCCAACAAATAGACCGGTGGAGCCGGCGTACCTGAAGCGATAGCCATTTCTTCTACTACATTGAGTAACTTGCGCTGATCCAGATCAGTGGTATTTGGCGTGATTAATTGCCCGCCCAGCCCTTCGGCAACCACTTTTCCTCCGCCTGACAAGGCCATAATTTTATACAGACTGCCTATCAATACCACAAGACCGACGGCCCCACTGATAGTGGCAAATGTGCGCCAATCCATTTGTTGCCAAAAAGACTGACCATTTGATAGTTGCCCATTGTCGATAAAACCTAATGCCACCATAACCAGCACATTACCCATAATGATCAGGATGATAACCGCCAGGCTAAAGAGCATTATCAGCTGGAAGGTGTGTTTACGTGCCTTGTCCTGGGATGCAAAAAAATTCATGGCAAATACCTAGATAAAAAAGACTAAAATGAAACTTTGGGCGCCGCCTGGATAGCCACGGTATCTTCAAACTCTAACAATGTCGCATCTGGCCCATGACCAAATCGCGCCGCAAAAAAGACCGGAGGGAAGGTTTGTTTATAGGTATTGTAAGCCATCACCTGATCGTTAAAGGCCTGCCTGGAAAACGAGACCTTATTTTCCGTGGAGATCAGCTCCTCACTTAACTGCAGCATATTCTGATTGGCTTTAAGATCCGGATAGGCCTCCATCACCATGTTAAAGTTCATCATGGCACTGCCCAGTTTGCCTTCGGCACCACTTAGGCCCTTTATTGCTTCAGCGTTACCCGGATCGGCTGCCGCCTTTGACAACATATTCTGCGCCGCATTACGTGCCTCTACCACGGCTTCAAGGGTTTCCCGTTCATGTTTGATATACCCTTTAGCGGTCTCGACAAGGTTGGGTATCAAGTCATATCGACGTTTTAATTGCACCTCGATCTGGGCAAAAGCATTTTTGTAGCGATTCTTCAGCGTAACAAGTTTATTAAATACCCCGACCACATAAAAAAACAGCAGTGCCACCAGAACCAGAATAACGATTAATGTGTTGGTCATCTTTCTCTCCTTAATCCAAAAATTGCGCATCCATTCGATGCTATTAGTGTTAATTGCACTTTTCTTGCTCCGCTGTACAACCTATTTCATGTGTCTCAGTCGGCCCTTTGTATACCGGTGCAAAGCCGCCACCGTGGGTGCGGAAATTTGTCGTCTGGCCTTGGTACAAGCGTGCCGCCACCCATTGCACTCTGCCGTCATAGGCGTAGTTGCGCAAGTCGAACTTCATTACCTGTGCCGGTTCGTGAGCCGAAATGACCCGTCCACCGGGTTTCACCAAGGCTTGTGCGATATAACCGTCGGCGAGGATTTCCTGCCAGACACGCTGCGTTAACTTGTCGCCGCGGTAGGCAGCTCGACTGCCAAACCCGGCAAATGGTTTGAAAAAAAATCCTCTGCGCTCACGCCAAAGGCGGTCGGCGTTCTCGGGCAGCACAATCTCAGTGTGGGGGATCGCTGCCAGCAGAATATCTTGCGTGGCCTGAGGCACACCCAATGCCTGCAGCCGAACTGTATCACTGAGTAATACAAGGTTGCGCTTGTCCGCAAACAGGGCGTGTGCCTGGGGGTTGGGCGTGAGCACCACGGCATTTTTCAGGTAAGCCTCTCGCAACGTTGCGCTGGCGGGCGTGGCAAGCGAAAAATCTGTCAGTCTGTTGTAAATCAGGTCGATATTAATGTCGCCGTGTTTAAGCACACCTCCATCTAATTTGAACTCACACGGGTCTGCAATCACTACCTGTAATCCGTGCCGTTGGAATAGTTGCTCAAAGAGCAAAAATTCGGGATATAGATACTGCTGTGTGGGGTTCTCATCAACGATGGCGATACTGCGCAACGCTCGTCCATGACCACAAAGTGACCACTCTTGGTGGAACATCGACATGATGTCGTCTTCTAGCAGACTGGCCATGCCCAGCGACGGCACCATTTTGTCTATCGCCGGACAGCATGCGCGGTGCGCCCTTGCTAATACAGCGTTGAGCATTGCTCCACCTGCATTGGTATTGATTTCGATAAGCCCGAAGCCATCTTCGGTGACATGAAAGTCGTAGCCGAAAAATACGCCCTTGGCACCGCCAGGTTCGTGGCTCGCGATGGCGGGTGAATTGGCCAAAATCTCCGCACGATAGGTCGGCAATGCCACGACTGACTCGATGGCACGAACCACTTGCGCCATGCGTGTCATGTTGGTGTGGGATACAAACACCGGACGCGTTGCAAACAGGTAAGGACAACGCTGCTGTATCAAATCAAATAGGCCCGGTTGGCCAATCTCAGACTCCAGCGCTTGTCTGAGGGCCTCGGTATCAAGGGTAAGACAAAAACATTCACTGTTGAGTACCTCAATCGAATCAGGATCAGGTGATGCGGCAGCTGCAATTAAAAGGCCTGGCGCGGGATGTGTCATAAGACATATCCTTCATTCAATGCATGGAAATGACCGGGGGAGAGTTCCGCTTGGACAATATTTTCATTCAAATATCCGACCATTTAATATCCTTAACTAGCGTTTATGGGCTTTAACTTTTACGTCCTGCCCCAGGCGGTACTTTGTGGCATGACCAAGGGACATGTGTTGCATTGTTACAAACATTCCCTCCTGACCGTCCAGTTGGCAGTGCGTGGCGTCGTAGGCCAAGTGTAAGGTAGCTGTTTTGTTATCACATTGCACACTGTCAATACCAAAAGTGTGATCAATGGCGTCTCGATTTGTCTCATTCACCCCTTCGAGTTTTAAATGCCTTACTACTAAATTGACTTCCCTAACTCCCAAGCGGTTGTTGTTACAACAACCGCTTGGTTTTTGAGCGCAGGCAGGTGGAACGCCCCGCTAACCAACATTAAAATCATTGTTGGTGGAACCCGCCAGCCTTTCACAAAACCTGGGAGATTATGGCAGCACCTCCCTTTAGCGGGCCGTTCACACAAATGAGTTTGGCCAAAAATGCTAACAATTCAATGTGTGGAATGTAGGTTTTTAGTCGTTTTCTTGGGGGTTGATGGGGTTATTTCGCAGAAACAGTGCTTCCAAAAGCAAAATAGCCAGCATTACCGCCCCAGCGACGTAAACCACCAATGGATCACTGTTTAGCTTGATCCAGACAAACCCTGTCAGAATTATCAGATTAAGGAAAATCGCGACTATTGGGAAGACGCTTCGGGCACCAACTTCATCTCGCAGATGACGTAATACCCCCCAATGGACCGCCATGTCCATGATCAAATAAAAGATGATACCCAGGGCCGCAATGCGCGACAGATCAAAAAATGCCGTCAGTATCAGACCTAAGACGATTGTATAGACCAGAGTATGTTTTTGCACGCTACCGGGCATGCCGAAATGGCTATGGGGAACGAGTTTCATATCAGTCAGCATTGCCAACATCCTGGAAACAGCAAAAATGCTGGCTATGATGCCACCTGCTGTTGCCAACATGGCCAGAACAACCGTAAACCAGACTGCGTATTCGCCCAGTGCAGGCCTTGCAGCTGCGGCTAGCGAGTAATTTTTTGTTTTAATTATTTCCTGCAGCGACAGGTTACTTGCGACAGAAAAACCCACTAGGGCATAAATCACAACACAAAGAGCGATGGAGATCATGATGGCTCTGCTCACATTTTGGTGCGGGTCTTTTAACTCAGAGCCACTGTTTGTAATGGTAGTAAACCCCTTAAAAGCTAGAATACCGAGCGCCGTTGCGCCCAGAAATCCCATTATCGAGGCATCTGGTACCGCTGATGAGAAATCTACTTCTACCTTGTCAGCCACTATTACACCGACAACACCAAATAAAACGATGCCACCAATCTTGATAAAGCCTAGCACCGACGCCACACCCTCGATCATACGATTGGCAGACAGATTGATCAGAAAAGCCACCAGCAACAATCCTACACCCAGTGTCGGCACCAGTAAGCTGGAATCGTCGATTTCAAACAACTGTAAAGTATAAGCACCGAATGTGCGTGCCAAGAAACTCTGGGCAATCACCATGGAAAAATACATCAGAAGGGAATGAAAGGCTGTTGTCAGGGTGCTGCCATAGGCCTTCTTCAGGTACATGGCAATCCCGCCTGCCGAAGGGTAAGTATTCGACAATTTGACGTAAGAGTATGCGCTGAATGACACAATTAGCGCAGCCGAAAGAAAAGCCAGCGGGAACAGACTCCCTGTCATCTGGGCCATTTGACCGGTTAAGGCAAATATTCCAGCCCCAATCATCACTCCTGTGCCAAGTGCAACTGCTCCGACTAATGTCAGGCTATCTTTATTATAATGCGATGTTCTGTCTTCATGGTTATGCATACTTCCTCCTGTAACCCTCCATGAACCAAGTCAAAGTACAATAAATAGGCCAAGGTTTAGGTTAAATCATGAATTGCTTCAAGTTATAGTGTATTGACGTTTACGCCTCGCCCCTGGTGGGGTTTTATGGCATGACAAAGGTATATGTTTAGCAGTTTCGCGAACATTTTCGTCCACAAACTGGTAATAACCTTCTTTAAAATGTGACCACCAATCATGGGATATATCTGCGTCAAGTTGTATCAACATTTCCTCCAGACCGTCTAGTTGACAGTGCGTGGCATCGTAGGCCAGGTGTAAAGTGGCCGTCTTGTCATCATATTGCACACTGTCAATACCAAAGGTGTGATCGATGGCCTCAACAATGGCGTCTCGATTTGTTTCATTCACCCCTTCGAGTTTTAAATGCCTTACTACCAAATTGACTTCTTTGACTCCCACACGATGATCTAAATCACTCATGTTGTTACTCCTTAAATAGGGCTAAAATGTTGCTGTTAGTTCCATTAAATTTTTGCTTGTTCTACGAAAGATTTCCATTGTTCACGGCGGGGAATAAACATCGGGACGCGTTTTTTGTAGGCCCTATATTCATCACCAAACTCGGCGAGGACCTTTCTTTCTTCTCTTAGGGATAAACGGTAATAAATAAACACAATTACCGGAAACAATGCGACGGAAAACAAAGTCGGCCAATGCACTATGCCCTCACCAAATAAAGCAATAAACAAACCGGTATATTGCGGATGCCTTGCAAGGGCGTACAACCCATCGGTGACCAAAACATGCTGTTGTTGTGCTTTGTATACCTGACGCCAGCCTTGAAAAAACAGCCCTATGCCTACAAACAGTAAAAGGTAACCCAGCACCATCGAAATCATCATGCCGGTTTCGCCCATCCCCAGCAGCGACGACCATAAGTTGGCATTCAATTCAGTGCGATCCAATCCACCAAAACGGGCTAACAGGTAAATGGTTAAGGGAAAGCCATACATTTCGGCGTATAGGGCAATAATGAACGCTTGTACCACCCCTGCTCCGGCCCATTCATGCCAGGATTTTGGAGCTAAATATTTATACAGATACCACGAGACAAGCACGATCATGATAAGCGCCAGGATCCATATTCCTGAATGTGTTATAGGTTCGTTCATGGGTTGGTCTCCTAAAATTAATTGTTAAAAATTGTTAGTACACTTATTTCGCTTTAGTGCCGAAAAAATTGTACAAAGGCACCCAAATCAGGGTGATAAACCAGCCATACAAATAACTTTCAAACAGGCCTAAAAAGAAACTTTTTAAACTCAACCACTCAAAACCTGGCAATAATTTTAGCCACACCTGATACATGGCATGTTGCGGAAATAACAGGTCAAAGGCCACACACAGCACAAAACTGATGCTGATGAAAAGACTGCTTGCGTGACCAAAGGCAAATAACGATATTTTGTGGCTCATGCGGATGATCCCTTGTCGTTGGTATTGGTTATATATTTCTCCGGATCCAGGTCGAATTTATCGAGGCAGCTTTTGGAGCAGAAACGATAAAGGGCGCCCTGGTGTAATTTACCGTAGCCCTGCTCCTGCCCCACTACCTTTAAACAAACAGGATCAATGATGGGTTCTGCTTTATCAGATTTAGCATGACCATGATGACCGTGAGCCATATGTGATCCACAACCAAAACGCATCATAAAGTAGAAAAAAGCCGCAAAGAGTAAAAATGAAATTACACCGCCCAAGGGTCACCTCCTGAAATAGTCAAGCTCTATTGCTCACTAATTGTTGATAATGAAAACATTTTTTCAACCGGCATTAGGGCAATAAAGCTATTGGAGGATTCCACTGTACCCACCGCTTTCCTAATGGTTTTGCAAATGTTATCCACCTGTTCCTGTTGACAGAAGATTTCGATACGCCCGTGAGTTTCCAACCAATCTGACGAGAAGAAATTCATGTGTGTGCCGTAACCTTTAACTTTTGATACGGTAACGCCAGGTATAATAATTGACCGTAGCGCCGTCTCAATTTGTGCTAAGGTCTGATCAGGTACAAATGCATTAATTTTGTAATTTTTGATAAAGTCTTTCCTTTTCTGATCCGCTAAAAAGCATTAACTAAGTTTTTGCTTTTTGAGCCGCAGAGCATTCAAAATAACCGATACCGAACTAAAACTCATGGCGGCAGCGGCAATCATGGGCGAGAGTAAAATACCGAAAAACGGATATAACACCCCAGCCGCAACCGGCACACCTAAGGCGTTATAAATAAAGGCGAAAAAGAGGTTTTGTCGAATATTTTTCATAGTCGCACGGCTTAATATTATGGCTTTGACAATACCGCGCAAATCGCCTTTGACTAGGGTCACACCAGCACTTTCCATCGCCACGTCGGTACCGGTACCCATAGCAATCCCCACTTGCGCCTGAGCCAGGGCCGGTGCATCATTAATGCCATCACCTGCCATAGCGACTATTTTGCCCGCAGCCTGCAACTCTTTGACTATTTTGGCTTTTTGCTCTGGCAATACATCGGCTTCCACCCGATCAATATTAAGCTTGGCGGCCACTGCATGCGCAGTGGTGGCATTATCGCCAGTTAACATCACCACAGTGATCCCTTGTTTGTGTAACTGAGCGATAGCATCTGTGGTCGAGGCTTTTATCGGATCGGCAACACCGATTAAGGCCGCTGGTTCTCCATCAACGGCAAACAACATCACTGTTTGACCTTCACTGCGCAGCGCATCAGCCTGGTCGAAGAAGTGTTTAGCACTACCAGTCTGGGCTTCGTTAATACCCTGCTGTTGCATCAATTTCAGGTTGCCAAAGGCTAGTGACTGACCGGCTATATTACCGGTGACCCCCATGCCCGTTACCGACTCAAAATCACTTACTTCAATAGTGGTAATGTTTTTGTCCTTGGCGCCCTGTATTATGGCTGTGGCAAGGGGATGTTCGCTGTATTTTTCCAGCCCGGCAATCCAACCCAATACCTTAGCTTCATCTAACGTCGGACTATGATCTGAATTGATGGTGACACTGACTAATTTAGGTTTTCCTTCGGTCAGGGTGCCGGTTTTATCTATCACTAGCGTGTCTACTTTCTCCATTATTTCCAGTGACTCGGCATTTTTAATCAACACCCCTTCCAGCGCGCCGCGGCCTGTTCCCACCATAATAGAAATCGGTGTCGCCAAGCCCAGCGCACAGGGACAGGCAATGATCAGTACCGCCACAAAATTGATCAAAGCGTAGGAGAATGCAGGCTCTGGTCCCCAAATAAACCACACAGCAAAAGTGATCGCGGCAATAGCCACCACCGCAGGGACAAAATAACCCGCTACTGTGTCGGCCATTTTCTGGATGGGGGCACGAGTACGCTGGGCATCAGCAACTAACTTAACAATTTGAGCCAGCAGGGTGTCACCACCCACTTTATCTGCCTGCATCACCATAGTACCGGTGCCGTTTACGGTAGCGCCTATGAGTCGTTGTGTTTCTGATTTGGTTACTGGAATGGGCTCACCGGTGACCATTGACTCGTCCACGCTGCTATTACCTTCAAGTACCACACCGTCGACAGGGATCTTTTCGCCGGGTCGAATTCTTAAATGATCACCGACTTGCACCTGCTCCAGGGGAATATCCTGCTCGTCGCCACTGTCGCTGATCACGCGGGCTGTTTTAGGGGACAGTCCCAGCAGTAATTTTATCGCGGCATTAGTTTGTGAGCGAGCGCGTAATTCCAACACTTGCCCCAGTAATACCAAAGCGGTGATCACCGCGGCGGCTTCAAAATACACGTGCACTAAACCTTCACTAGTTAGCATCGCGCTTGGGAACAGCCCTGGCATTAATAATGCGACCACGCTGTAAACATAGGCCACCGATACACCTAACCCGATCAGGGTGAACATGTTCAGATTCCAGGTTCTTAGTGAACTAATGGCCCGTACGTAAAAGGGCCAACCTCCCCATACAATGACGGGGCTTGCCAGCAAAAACTGGATCCACTGGACTGTGCTCATGGATAAACCAGAGGGTAACCAGTTTGGGACAAGGTCAGCGATCATCGCCAGGAAAAATACCGGTATTGCCAGTAACGCACTCCATTTTAAGCGTCGACTCATATCCTGCAATTCAGGATTCTCGTCTTCAAGCGTCACAGTCGTCGCTTCCAGGGCCATACCACAAATGGAACAGTTTCCCGGCTCATCCTGCAATATTTGTGGATGCATTGGGCAGGTATATTGGGTTTTAGTGGCACTAAGGGATACTTCTTTGGGCTCTAGTGCCATACCGCATTTTGGGCAGCTACCCGGCCCCACCTGTTCAATTTCCAAATGCATAGGACAGGTATAAATTGCATCTTTGCTGTCCTTTGCTAACGGATCTCCTTGAGTAGCGGGTTCCCCGAGCTGGTCGTGCTGGTGGTTTGCACTAGACTGATGTTCACCTTTTGCGTCTCCCACTTTTGGCTTATGCTCACCTTTTGTCTGCTCACTTTCTGTTTTGTCACAGTGGCCACAACATTTTTGTTTAACATAATCTTCAGGCGCGGCATCAAATTTGGTTTTGCAGCCTTGACTACAAAAATAATAGTCTATTGCTTTGAGCTGGCTGTGATACTCACTGGCATCACTGACGTCCATACCACATACAACATCTTTTAATACTTTTGACTCTGTCACGGGCTTATACCTCTTAGTCGTGCTGTAGAGGAAATGATCCAATCAAATAACAAATCATTTCTTTGTTTGGTTTTTATTTGGTAATTGTTGACACTGCACAATTGCGAGCTGCATTTTGGCACTTCATTATCGTTAATCAGACTGCACTAATATGCTCATGCATCCAAGATCTGCGTCTACCTTACAGGTCAAATTTTCAATAATCGGTGGTTACTTACTTGCTTAACTCGTTTCCCTTGTTTTGGCTCACTACTCGGAGTTCAGGCGTTTACACATCTTATGTAGTATTGAATTTTTGCTGTAGATGTTTTTATTTACGTTTATCAACGGAATGCCTCATCACCCGGCCCATCATTTTTTCCATCATGGCCTGTCCAATAGCAACATCAAGCGCATAATTTATTGGTTCGCTATATGAATAATAAATGCTCGCGTACACCTGACATGGCCTCACAGGTGTACGGGGTTTAAAAGTTTTCCTGCACAAAATGGTTAATTCATTTTTTGTGTTCATGAACCATTTTGCTTTCCTCTGCTGTATGCCCCGTCATTTGCTCCATCATTTGCTCCATCATTTGCTCCATCATCATTAGGCGTTTTTCCATCATTTCCATGCTCCGTTCAGACGGCATCGCTTCTGATTTTTTCATCTTGTCCATATTCTGTTTACCCATGGAATGGCCCATGCCTTTATTCTCGCCATGCATCATAGTCATCATATCTCCCATGCTTTGGGCATGTTTGTGCAGCAACTCCTGACGTTTTTCAGGATCAGTTTCGCTCTTGACTTCTTCGAGCAAGGTGTTCATTTTAGACATATGCTGCTGCATTTTTTCCATTTTCGCTTCATCCATCATTCCCATAGACATAGGTGTTTTGTCACCATGCTGTTGTGCATTGACAACTGCTACAGGAGAGATGATCAACAATGAAGCGATCGTTAGTGATAATAATTTTTTCATAATATATTCCTACTTTTTATGCGCCTGATTGCGCGGTTATTAAATTAAAATTTTTGAGCTATACCAAACCCTAAATCTGTGCATTAAACACAAGTCAAGAGTGCCCAAATCAGCTTAATTTTTTTGTGTACATGCCTTTTTTACTTTCCCTGTAGTGTGTCCCATCAACTGGCTTATCATTTTTTCCATCATGGCCATACGTTGTTGCAACATTTTTAAAATTGGCATCGGGGGTTATGGCATCGTGGTTTGCCAATTTTTTGGGTGTATCGTTGGTTATATAATCAACCAACAGACAGACAGACAGACAGATCTATCCTGTATTACCAGATGATTGGAGGACGTAAATCAGGAGTGATAATTTGAGGCAACACACCATAGATGCGTTGATTAAGGTAGTCGGGAGACGCAACAGCTAAGAATCGAGTCTTATCAGCATAAGTCAAAAAACTGTTTGCATGGCACTGGCCCACAGGACAGGTACAATCCACACATTCACAAGGTTGACTGACACTGTCAGGCGATGCCTGACTCTCCACAGCCATATGCTCGGCATGGGCAGAATTGACAGGCTTATCCAACTCAGGCGAAGGGAGTGAGGTCATATCCATTGATTGGCACACATGCGCTGCAAGAGACGGCATCGCTGCTGTTTGCAGCAGCAATACCATCAAAACCAGCTTTAGAAGTGCGCACTTTTTCATCAATAATATTCCTTCAATAAGGATTGAGGCAATATTGGCATCTTGTGCAAAGAGATCATTGTTCTAGATCAGCTTTTGTGTACTTAAGGTAAATTTCTAGGAATATTTATAAAATGAACAATAAAGCCAAGAGTATAAATCTAAGAATGAAATTTTTTGCACTTTTTTATCGTGGCTATCTCTGTAAATACTGTCAGCCACTGACCAGTGCTTATCGGCTTAATCTAGGCTAGTTTTTATTTCACCGCTGAATTCATTTGTTTTATCCAGCATTAAGTAGTGAGTTCAATTTTAATGGGAATAGCATTATTTATTGAGAACTTACTGGTGGCTATGTGCCAGTGTAGACGTTGAAACCGTTGATTATATTTGTTTTGAGGTTATATAAATCTGCTTAATAAAATCGCCGTGAATGCTTGCTCTTATCACACAAAGTAAAGCGACAACAGCATGACTTACTAGGGTAATTAGGCGAATCAACTATACTGATTTAGTTTTTGAGGTTAAGGCATAAAAGACCATCCGTGGTTGTTTGAATAACGTAAAGCTTAGCAAAACTGCCTTTTCCTACTTTTACGCTGGGTGGTATGCTAAATATTGCCTTATGGCCTTCCTAAAACTGGCAAACAGTTGCCATAATTCTCGCAAAATCCGTTTTAAAAAAGCTTGATTAATTAGCTATCTTATCAATAAAAAAATTTATTATATAAATATCAAAGGCTTATTTACCCTCGTTACACCTTTACGAAATCTTTACATTAGTTGGACTTATTCATGCTTTGCTATAGCTGATTTTAGCCAGCGGGAGCAAGCAATGAGTATAATGTCTATCGGTGGAGGCGTTGATCCGTCTGCCCGTAAACAGGAACAATCACAACAGCAATTTGATATTGCCGATACTAATCAAGATGGGACGGTTAGCGCAACTGAGTTTATGGAGGCACTCACGACACAAGGTGTTGAAAGTACTAAGTCTGCTGATATGTTCAGTAATATGGACGGCAATGGCGACGGCAATCTATCTCAAGATGAGCACAATAAAGCCGTACAGGAACGCGACCAAAAAATGGAGCAGATAATGGCACGTATGGACGGGGAAATCAGTCTATATGGGGAACCAGATGCTAGCAAAGAGTCTCAGTTTGATTCTTTTAAAACCATGTTATCTTCTATCGCTAATGACACTAAAGATCAAGATACAGCAACTCGGCTAAATGATTTGTTAGTGGAATTAAAAAACGATGGTTATTCAAAAGACGGTGTGCAACGTTCAGTTGAATTAATGAATAAAGTCGCCCCACCGATCAATACCTCCGCATAAAAAGTGAGTTGTCCGTAGATACCGTTTTATCTGATAAAACATCAACCACACCTCTAAACCTATGGTTGATGTTTTAGCTTAAGGCATTTACTGCTCAGCTAGCGCATTGCATTATCAACACATATCACGATATGAGTATGATTACTCGTTACCGCATAATCCCACCCATCGATTGCAAAAAACAGTGCCTATGCGAAGTACTCGTTTTTCTACCCAACCTCGCCTGTGTTCATAGCTTTGACCCGTTAACTTATCTTCTCAACATAAAAATTGAACGCCGTACACGGCGGGAAACACCATGGTAACAGTGAGTATCGAGTAAACCGTCTTTTTAAAGGTGGGTGTCGCAATAAATTTTCTTTTTATACCTTTTATTTGAAATCATTAACAGGACAACCATGATAATGACGTTCAAAGCAACGACATTATTATTTCAGTTATCGTGGATGTTTTGCTCAGTCTTGTTTGAAAAAGCGAGGCATTAACATGGGCGTCCTGATAATTTAAGGAATATCCTAAGGAGCTATATTTTGGTTAGTTCTGAAGAGGTTACTAGGATCGAATTGTTGTTTGATGCTTTTAAGTCGAGCATAGTTAGATCCATAAGCTTCACCTATACTATTTTCATCGCCTTCTGGGATAAAATTCACGTAAATACTGCCCATTGAGTGTGGGGTTAAATTTGTATGTAGATTTCGAGCCCAATTTTGACAGGTTTCGTCGTCTTCTGGGGATTGCCAGCGGGTATGCACATTCATAGTAAAGTGTGCATCACGATTTAACCAAGGCGTTTCGTGAGCCGCTACGTTTGTTATTGCACCACCAACATGGGCAATAAAAATTTCACACTCGTCGCTGGGTAAAGTTTGTAACGCTTTTTCGATTTCTGAGACAGTTTTTGCATTAATTTGCGCCAAATCAAGACTTTTCCAATAATTCCTAGCACCTTCGGTTAATAACGGATCAAATGCGGATTGCCAATCAACAAAGGGCATTGGCCCCACTACATCGGCTATAGATTGTCCTATCTGTCTAAGCTCTTGTGTTACCTTTTGACCTTCATCAATGTTACCGATATAACACATAGCAAGTACTAGTATCTCTTGACCGTGCCACTGTTCAGGTAAAAATGGTAGGGGTGGCGCTTTACGCATTACCACCCAACAACTTAGCTCTGGGGGTGCGTTATCTATTGCGACTTGATATTTTTGCAATACGTTTTTCATATCGCTAAATGGATGCACTACCATACCAGCTAATACTTCCGGGCCTGCTTGGTGTAAATTAAATTCAAACTCGGTCACTATGCCAAAATTACCGCCCCCTCCACATATTGCCCAGAATAAATCTGAATGTTGTTTAGCGTTAACCTCAAGTAATTCGCCTGTTGCGATAATAAGCTTAGCTGAACGCAGACAATCAATAGTTAAACCAAATTTTCGGGTTGTCCAGCCAAAACCACCGCCCAAAGTCAGGCCTGCTATACCGGTAGTTGAATTAATCCCAGTTGGCACAACCAAACCATGTTCTTGAGTGGCTTTATCAACATCTGCTAAAGTTGCGCCTGGTCCTACTTTAACTGTTTTTTGTAGCTCATTGACCTTAACTGTTTTCATGAAATGAAAATCGATAACCAATCCCCCATCAACTAAAGCCTTACCAGCAATGTTGTGACCGCCGGATTTTACAGCTAATAAGATCTTATGATTACGCGCAAAATTTACGGCATTTATAACGTCTTGCTCATCTTTAACTCGAATAATCAAACTAGGATATTTATTTATCATGCCATTCCATAGGCTACGGGCTTCATTGTAATTATCTGTATCAGCGTCCATGATCTCACCGGAAAGTGAGGTGCTAATATCGCTTTTCTCTATTTCTACAGTGGTACCATCCATTTTTTGAAAACGTATTGTATTCATGAATTCTTGCTCCTATTGATAAGTACTTAACTTCAATGTTTTTACTTAATTAGAAAAATAAACCAGCCAGAGAAATGATAGAGACACGTCATTGCTTTCCCACAGAAGCACCGATTAACGTGAGTCTGTTTTTGTTATCAGATATACAACAATTATTAAGGCAACTTACTCTAAGACTTTGTCTAACCGACATTTTGACTATGAGCTCTCAGTTAAACGGGAGACCAATCGATAAAATATATGAGTTATTGTGTGTTATGAACCCTGTTTTGTTTAGCGCCAAACGTCCTTATTTGATGTCCAATCGTCTATTTTTTAAGCAAATATATTTAAGGTATGTTAATTTTGTCTTTCACACAGGCCTAAAAACAAACTAATTTGGTTTGAACCAGCGGAACTTGTCTTTTGTATCTGTAAAAAGGAGGTAATGTGATATGGATATATTGTCAGAAGTACTCGATACCATACATATAAAGGGTGCGCTGTATTTTGAGGTTGAGGCGGCTCAGCCATGGGTATTGGTCAATCCCCCCATGAACTTAATTGGTTCGTTTATGTTACCCGAACTTGAGCATGTTATTCCTTTTCATATCATGCTAGAAGGTCAAGGTTGGGCTAAATCTGATGATAACCTGTTACCGCCAATAAAACTTCAATCTGGTGATGTGGTGATGTTTCCTATGGGATCCAGTCATTCGTTAACATCAGACATCAACAATTGGCAAGGCACAGCAGCCGATGTCAGTTTCTATCAACAAACAGCAGCCAAAAAACAGCCATTCACCGCGGTAAAGCTAGGTCAAGATGGTCAGCGTGCAAAAATTGTTTGTGGCTATATTGGCTTTAATGCCAAGCCCTTGAATCCTATGTTAAAGACTTTGCCAAAAATATTAGTCGTTAAGGAGCATATAAGTAATGAGGGTTTAATGAGGCAGTTGTTGCTTTCAACTTTAAGTGAAATGGGAAAATCCAATGAAGGAGCTAGAAATATTGTCACAAAATTAACCGAGTTAATTTTCACCCAAGCCTTAAGACAGCATATGGAAAACCACACACATGTTGATAATCACAGTTGGCTTACCGCAATACGCGATGATCACATAGGCAACGCTTTGAAGTTGATTCATCAAGAGCCTTTTAAAAAATGGAGCCTAGCATTGTTGGCAAATGAATGTGGCATGTCACGTTCTTCGCTAGCTGAGCGATTTAACCATTATGTTGGACAACCACCCATGAAATATATTAATTGCTGGAAGATGCAATTAGCGTCGAAGTTATTGTCTGATGGCACGAGCATTGTGCGTGTCGCTGAACATATTGGCTACAGCTCGGAGTCAGCTTTTCAAAAGGCCTTTAAACGTTATGTAGGGAAAACAGCTGGCGAATGGCGCGCAACATAAAATCACATAACGTTACGGTGTCATTCAGAAATCTTAATTATATTACAAGATAAAACGTACTACCTGCGACTAGAAAACAATATTTGAAACTAAAATAATGGGACATCCATGATAACGACCTTCAAAGCAACGACATTATTATTTCAGTTATCGTAGATGTTTTGCTCAGTCTTGTTTGAAAAAATGAGGAATTAACGTGGGTGTCCTGTTAATTCACGTGGGTGTCCTGTTAATTCGCTGGTCTTGTTTGAAAAAATGGGGAATTAACGTGGGTGTCCTGTTAATTCGCTGTTAATTCCTGCGACAAGCATAGGAATACCACGAATGACTTTATAGACATACTGACCATCAGCAAAGCTTGTCCGAGACCGCTAGCGATCAAATCTACAAACAGAAAATCGAGCGCTGATGGTTAGCAAAAGAGCCTCAGATTTGAAAGATAAATTAAGTCATCAACCAAGTGGGCTATCGTTCCCTTAAGAGACGTTTCGTTGTGAAGGATTAGTCTTAAAGTCACCGATTAACTTATGGGGGTCAACTATTGCGCGCTGCTCCCTTGCGGCTTGCGCCCACCAAACCAACTGTTTGATTGTTCGATCAAAATAGTCGAACCAAGAGTCTTGATCCACCCCGGCTTGGGGAGAGCCGTTTGCGCTGAAAATGTCTTGCGCCTTGGGCACATGTATCATTGCTGAAACTGGCAAACACCCAAGCTCTGATAAATACGTCCGCATTCCAATAGCAGCACGCATACCGCCCCACTGCCCTGCTGAATAAGTGACAATTGCGCTTGGTTTGTAGGCAAATAAAGAGCTGCCAAAGTGATTCAATAGGTTGGCAAGCGCAGGACTCATTGAATGGTTATATTCTGGACTAACCATAATAAATCCATCGGCACTGGCTATCTTTTGCGCTAACTTATCGAGTTCATGAGGCGCCTTACTTTTTGGATAGGCGAAGTGAGGTTTAAAGATAGTTTCAAGGGGATAATCCAAAACGTCAACTAACTCTATTTCATGCTTTTCATATCGGCTTGTAAGGTTCGCAAGAATCGCTTCGACTACTCGAACCCCCAAGCGTGCAGGCTTCGGAGGCGTGCTATCACGCGCAGTGCCTAAAAAAACTAAGAATTTCATTTAATGTCTTCTCCTCTGGAAATTTAGCAGAAATTTTCTGTCCTCTTATTGTATTTACATACCAGTAATAGAAAGACATCCAATCTAACAAAGTACCTATTAAAAGCGCAATCAACAAGTACTAAGCGATAAAGGCATCACCATTCAAGAGGCTTTAACGTGTGGAGTTCGAATATATTGGGAATTTGACAAGATTAAGCCATTAAATCTGGCACCTAACTCAAATTGCAGGCTGCATTAGGTTAAGTGACGTGTTGAAAGATACTGAAAATATGCTTTTGTGATTCAGGCTTGTTGCAGTAAACCTCTTGCCTTCGGCATCCCTCGTATACGTTGATGGTCTGTGCGTCGTTTGAATTGTTGTAGCATATGCTCACTGCCTACCGCGGTGGCGAAATGTTATTCGAACTCGGTACTTAGGGTCAGCCATTGTTCGCTGTTGATGTTTAGGCGCTCAAGGATGGGATTATGTTCATGTTCATGTGCAATATGGTCTGCTTTATCGTCTCGAGTACATACGTCTGTGCACTCAACGAGTTCGCAGTAATCAATCACGCTTAAGCAATACTTTTGCACGTATGGTCTGTAATTTCCCACAAAGTGTATACGCTTTTTGGGTTACTCACCTTTAGTAAGGGAATGAATTCGGTGTTGAATACTGGTGTATTTTGATGTTTCTGGGGTAGTGCCTATCTTGGCGCGAAAAAACTTTAAGTCTACACAGGTCATGCAGTCCAGTATGGCGCGTTTATCTGATAAAGCCTAAGATTTGAATCTACCTTCTCACTAATTTATAGGGAATAAATTAGAACAGCTTTAGTTAGCCCTCAGGGTGAGCGCCAAGGATGACTGCAAATAAAACCGGCCTGTACATTTATCTTCTTTATTGGCCTCACGGGCAATATGATTATTGAGGTTACGCATTAAGCAACTGATTTCATATAAACGTTAGCGGTAAATCGTCACCGTCTTTTCTAGGTTAATGTCTTCTTTTTTACTAAATGTATCCCCTCTTTGCTATTTTTGACTCAATAGCGTGCCTTGGTATAGCTTATTTTTACGACTTTTTAAAAATGGGTGTCCAGGTAAACTATCGCTTAATTGGATATTTAACACCTTACGATGGGCTTAGATCCGTGATCCGTTGCTTATGTGACCTTGTCGGTTAAACCCAATCGGGAAAAATTGATGTACCTCAATGTTGCTAGCGCAAAATAGCTGATGATAATTTCTGGGTTGGTTATGGCTTAAAACGGCAAAACAAATTAAGCAACGTTGACTAATAACGGGTTAAGGATGATTCCATTAGTTTAGGTTTAGGTTAACTTTAAGTTGAAGAGCGAGATGCGTTTTTGAGCTAACAAGCATCACGCTGCAGTGAAGAGCATTGAACGATATGTGTGCAGTAAATCATGCAACCTATGAGGACCAAGGGCACGCATCATGGCTTAGCTTAGCGTATCGTTGTTCTTCAGCGAATAATCGACGGATAAAGTACTAAGTGAACCACTGATTGGAGAGACAATATGCGCAACGCCATTTTATGCTTTGTACTTGTTTTAACTTTATGTTTGGCCTCATCTCAATTGAAAGCTGAGTCTTCTTCCGCTGAGCCTGAACTAAGAAAAGAAGCCATGAATATCGTAAAAATATTCAGTGATACCCTAAAACCTAAATTGAAGGAGGCCATTCAATCTGGCGGGATTGAGCATGCTATTAAGGTTTGTTCAGTTGAGGCGCCTAAAATAGCTTATGATTTAAGTGCTCAAACGGGTTGGAGCATTAAGCGAGTTAGTTTGAAACCTAGAAATACCAACAATGCGCGTCCAGATACATTCGAAAGAAATATACTCACTAAATTTGATCTGCATCAAGCAAAAAGTGACTCACCTACCCTTCTACAATACTCAGAAATTGTTAATAATAAGTATCGATATATGAAGGCTCAAGCAGTTGAGGGGATATGTCTAAACTGCCACGGAAGTTCTATATCTGCTGATGCTAAGAAAACGCTCAATCAGTATTATCCCGAAGATTTAGCCACAGGTTACACTTTAGGAGATATACGTGGTGCGTTTAGTTTAGTGAAAGAATTATGAGTGAGTTCATCTTTTGCGAGTGGGAATAATCTGTCATATTCAGTGCGCTGAATTTAGTATCGTGTAGCCTCATCCCGTGTACAGTCCCTTCGTAGCAAGTTAGGTCCTAGTAACATTCAACTTAGGAATAGATTTCAATGAGCGATTTACCACACCAATACAAGGTCAAAGCAGCAGGCAAAGCAGTGGGCAATTTGACGACCAGTGCTGAACAATTACCAAATATAGAAGTCGCCCCCCCTAAACAGTTCAATGGACCAGGAGACAAATGGTCACCAGAAGATCTTTTAATCGCAGCTGTTTCAAACTGTCTTATTCTTTCATTTAGAGCCATTGCTAGAGCGTCAAAATTAGAATGGATCTCCGTTGAATGTGAATCTATCGGTGAACTTAATAAAGTGGATCACAAAGTACAGTTCACCCATGTTATTTCGAAGGTAAAGTTGATTATACCTGTAGATGAAAACACCGAAAAAGCGGAAAAATTGCTGATTAAGGCCGAAGAATCATGCCTTGTTAGTAATTCACTTTCATGCGAAACACATATTGAATGCGAAATAATACATGCCAGTGAGTAAAGATTAAATCGGCTCACCGGAGGCGTTTCCCCTCCGGTTGTTGCTATGCTTGCTTTAGAACTGTGCGCTATAAACCATTATGGTACTGAATATTAGTGGACTGTGGCACCATGGTCTTAAGTGAATGATTAATGACTGAACTTATGTCATTCCCTTTAAACGAGTCACTACTAAGCAACTGTTCAAATTGCCCAATAAGTTGCGCCTTGTCAGGAGATTCTTTATCTCCCGCGCCGATATTGGTTAAATCAATCATAAATTCATCAAACAAATCAGCCAGATCGTCAATAATTTCGGTATTTAAGAATTGATCTTGGTTATAGATACTAGGGTAACCGGCTTTTTGCTTATCAATGGCAAATGAATCGCCTTTGAGGTTGGTGATACTGGTCGATTTATCACACGAGAGCATACACCCATTGTCTATACGGGGTTTTTCACAGCCAACACTTTGTTGAAAGAAGCACTGCCTACTAGCCATCAATAAAATCGGGTGATAAATGCTGTACAGCATTTTAAAATTCTTCGGCCGAGCAATACTGCTAATTTGCTGTTTATTAATTTCATTAGAAATAAACGCGCCGCTACAATCAAACCCTTCTTGCATCGCAAGCAATGCATACGTATTGGTTGTGTTTAAAAACGGCCCAGCAATCCACTTTATACCGAGTTCGTAGGCTCTATAGGCAATACCCGTGTTGTTAGTCACGATAAGGGCTGGTTTTACCTGCTGTAAAATATTAAGCGCAACGTCATAATCTTTACCAATTAATACTGACGGGAACCAAGGAATTAATCGTGGGTTTTCAAGCAAAAAACTCAAGTATTTAGTACAGCCACGCTTATAGGCATCTGGTAACTTAAAGTAAATATCGGCATCGGTTACATCAGCTAGACTTACGTCGGCTTCATCACAAATTAGCAGCGATAAATTAGCTCGGGTATTGCCTTTTTTAGGCGGTGATTTTGCGTGGCGTTCTAATGTGGGTAATAGTACTTCTGGCAGCACTTTTTGCCCACTATTTAACACCCGAGCGACTTCATTCTTAAGCAAGGTTAGCGCCTTAAATGGCATACTAACATTATCAGCTACTTGGGCAGTATCGAGGGACGTTAAAATATATGCCGCGTTGTCTAAACTTTTAAAGCGTTTATTAATGGTAGCGTGATCAAGCGGTGCTTTGTTATTTCTCGTTAGAGCCTCATCAGATTGCAGCACAAAGGTATTCGTCATGGCTTGAGATATAGATGTTAGTGTCGAGGCTTCTTGCGTGGTTACGGTAACGGTCAACGGCCCCCCTTCTTCGCCAGAAAAAACGAGCCGAAGAGTCGGTTTATCAATGCTCAAATGTTTGATTTTTTCAAAGACCGAGGCAGTAATCTGATCTTTTTCAAGGTTTAAGTTTTGCTCAACTTTATGAATTTGCACAATCGAAATCGCATTACTGGCTTCAATGGCATGATTTTTTGAGTTATCACGTGGGTTTTCAATAAACATTGACTGGTTTAAGTCACCACGCAAAAAAGCATTGGAAAAATCTCGGTTAAACACCTTGTATAACCGCTCACCGTCTTGAGTCAACTCACCCGTACTGATAAAACCATCTATTTGCTTTCGAAAGCTATCGACTACGGTGTGCACATAACTCGCGCCTTTAATCCGTCCTTCAATTTTAAACGAATGCACACCTGCATCAATCAACGCAGGTAAATCGAAAAAGGCAGAATTGTCTTTAATATTTAACGGAAAGTTATTGCCAGACGGCGTTGTTTCATACTCTTCACGGCACGCTTGACTACAACGGCCTCGATTACCTGAATTACCCACACTGGCTGATGTTGAGTAACATAATCCTGAAAACGCGACACAAAGCGAGCCATGTACAAACACTTCCGTTAATACATCATGCTTATGACCAGTTGCTGCCATGTCGGTTATTTCATTTAAGTTTAATTCACGGGATAGGTTAACCCGTGACGCCCCAAGCTGCTTAAGAAACGGAATTTGCCCGATGTTATGTGTCGTTAGCTGGGTCGATGCGTGAATATCAAGTGTTGGAAAATACTTTCGCAAAATGTAAAACATGCCGATATCCTGCACGATAACGCCATCTAGTGTGGTATTGCTCAGTTTAGTCAGCAGTTTGCTCAGGGATTTAAATTCACGTTCTAAAATCACGATATTCAGCGTCAAGAATATTTGGCATTGATATTCATGCGCTAAACGAATGACGCCAACAAGCTCCTCAAAGGAGAGATTTGACGCGCGGTTACGGGCGTTAAAAGTATCTAAGCCACAGTATACTGCGTCAGCGCCCGCGATAATGGCCGCTTTTATCGCGTCAACATCGCCGCCAGGTGCTAATAATTCAATTTTAGGGTTCATTTATTCAACTTAATTGCCAAGGACTGTATCGGTAATCGTTCGAGATTATTTGAGCGGGGGATTTTACCCGTATAATCCCTCTCTGAATACCGCTAAAATCAGCCCATACAGCAATGGGCAACAGGCTCTATATTAAATATGAACAAGACCAAGGCGAATACAAGTCTATGACCTTACCTATTTTATACTCTTTACGAAATTGCCCTTATGCAATGAGAGCGCGGTTGGCCATCTACAAATCTAAATTACCTGTTGAGCTTCGAGACATCGTACTCAAAAATAAGCCTACAGAAATGCTTGCTGCATCACCTAAAGCGACAGTGCCTGTTTTGGTGCTTTCTTCGAATATAAACGGTTGCGAAGTGATTGATGAAAGTCTCGATATCATGCTCTGGGTATTAGGCAAAAGTGATCCGCTGAACTTGCTGCGCGCTGCAACCTTGAGTAAACCGATAAGTTCAAGTGACATTGCGCCACCAACAAAACTAGCTGATATTCTAAGTTTAATTCACTTATTCGACCATGAGTTTAAAACTTGCTTAGAAGTGTATAAATGCGCCAAGCGCTATCATGAAGCCAATTTGGAAGACTGCCGACAAGTATGTGAAGTCTATATTCAAAATCTAGAGTTGCGCCTAAGTAAGCATGCGTATTTGCTTGATAAGAACGAAAGTTTGGCCGATTTAGCGCTGTTGCCATTTATTCGACAATTCGCCAGGATTGAACGTCAGTGGTATTTGCAGTCACCTTATCCAAACGTTAAGCGCTGGCTTAATCAATATTTGCAAAGTCCAATGTTTACCAAAGTTATGGCCAAATATCCGTTATGGTCACCCGAACAGACCGTCGTAAAATTTGGCGACATATAGTTAAGCGCTTTGGCAACTCACTGACTACATTCCCCACCCATTAAGGGTAAGTAAGATTAATCGTAGAGCATTAGGGCAAGTCACAACGCCATAGAAATTGAGAAGAGGAAAAGCCATATCCAGCACTGAAAATGCGCGATGTGCTTTTTAGCTTAAATTTAACCGGGGCGGCTTGCACTTTAACCCAGCAATTTAGTTCCTGTTTTGCCCGTGAAGTAAAAACGACCTCCGTTATCCCGTAGCTGTTTATCGAGAATGTGGCACAAGCAAAACGATAACATATTGGCTTCCCCCCAGACATCGCATCAAATGAAAGCAGTGCTGTGGCGATAATAAGCGTTCTAAAAATGCGCTTTAACATTATTTGGGCATCACTATTTAGGGCGAGCATTATAACAAGAATACACGGGATCCATAAAAATGGCGGTAAAAATGACAGTTTGGGTGGTTGGTTTTGGTATAGTTTCTTATCGACCTTCTCATTTTACCATCAAGAAACCGAACTAGCGCCGTCACTCATAGCCAATAAATGTTAATCACGAACATAGACGATATGATGTAGCGTATATCTTTATTATCGTTTCGCATCAATTACGGGTAGTCCGACTTCAAAGCACGTAAAGCCTACTTGATAAGCATATTAATCAACCCTTTACAGCTAACAATAACCTTGAGTAAAAATGAATAAAGCCTACGTCAGTGCATTATTAACCATTATCATGTGGTCATCTTTGGCGGTCTTGACCGTCACGATTACGCATATCCCTTCATTATTATCAGTGGGTTTAGTACTCATTTTCGCCTCGCTACCTGGCTTAAAATATTGGCGTCAATGGACGTTGCCGTGGAAGGTTTGGCTAAGTGCAGTTATTGGAATGTTTGGATACCATTTTTTGCTTTTCGATGCGTTTGGCCGTACACCCGCAATGAGCGTTAATATGATCCAGTACCTTTGGCCATTGTTTATTGTGCTAGGCACGCCTTTATTTACCCAATCACGTCTTAATGTTGGGCATATTATTGGTGCTATTTTAGGATTTATTGGCGTATTACTGACGTTAACTCAAGAATCTATCACCTTTAATACGGCAGATTTTTTTGGTTATAGTGAAGCTTTTGTTGCTGCATTATTATGGGCGTTTTATACCTTGTCTAACCGGCGTTACACTAAAATGCCAATGTCAGCGGTCGCTGGTTTTTGCTTGATATCGGGTATTCTTGCCTTAACTAGTTATGCGTTAACAGCAGATCTGCAAGCTGTTATTCCTACTTATAGCGATCTGCTTGTTATAGGTTTACTTGGTCTTGGACCTATGGGTTTAAGTTTTTACACTTGGGACTATGCTATTCGTCATGGCGATACACGGGTAATTGGAGCGCTAGCTTACCTAACGCCATTGTTATCAGTCATATGGATGGCACTATTTATACCTGAAGTGGTGTTAAAACCTGTCCACGTTATTACCTTAATTATGATTATTGGTGGTGCCTCATTAGGCCAGTATATTGAAAAACGTAAATTAGCTGCGCTATTGCTTGTTAATACCGACAATTGCTCGGTAAAGGGTTGAATTTTGCAGGTTCAATCCTCGTTAACCTATCTCGACAAATATAGTTTTTTTATTTGCCTATTAAAAGTGTGCAAATAGATACGTTATCCTAATTTTAACTTAGGTTTGATGAGTTCTATAAAAGTAGAAACGCGTTTAGTAACGGTTGAAGACTTATAGAATACCGCATTAACTAAATCTCGATCAGTTTTTGCTATTAGATATGAATCTAATAGCGTGTACTTGGCTGGCGCCAATTCCCAGCAAAATTAAGCTGCACAGCATCAACCAATAACACTGTAATGATCGTTTAGAAAAGGAGGCACAAGAATGCTCTAAGTGAGTATTAGGTCCTCGCTGATTGTACGTAACCTCTCTAGCTCCCATGATCTTTCCTTTACATGTTTAATTAGAGTGGTATCGCTGTACAGCTCGCATGACCGCAAATCAAGTTTGAAATCGAGTGTTATGGCCTATGTTTGAATTGATTAACAATGAATTTTTAGACTGGCACATATACAAAGCGATAAGAAACCCACCAAACGCTTAAATGAAGCAAACTCAAGCAGCCTGAAACGTAAATGAGGTGAAGTGCATCAAAAACTGCAAATAGCAAAACTCACCTGATATAAAGTGCCGTAAGTTATTGGTTGGTCATTGCCCACTTGACTCATTAAAGTGCGACTGTGCCAAACATCTACCTAAAAGGCGGATCCGCTATTCGTAAACTACAATAAGGCAACCCACTCGAGCGGCACCGACTTAGGTAATACCGCAGTTTTTATTTTGTAACCACCAAGTGATTGGCCGCTCACCTGTTTGCTACCACACAATAAGGTGATTGATATGTTAAGACGTGAATTTTTAAATGGATTTGGCCTGAGCGTTGGCGCAAGTTTGTTGATACCAAGCACTGTGTTTGGTGCTCAAACGGCAGAGGTAGTTGCCTCTTCCCCTATTCAGCCTGGGGATTGGACCGCATTACGTAATCTATTTCCTTTGACGCGAAAGTACATCCAGTTGTCGACGTTTTTACTGGCGTCACATCCAAAACCGGTAGCAGATGCTATCGAGAAACATCGTCGAGCGTTTGATGAAAATCCATCAGATTATTGGCATCAGCATTTCGAAACCATTGACCATGAAATCTGTCATGCCGCCGGTCAATATATGGGGTGTAAGGCGCGCAATATTGCCCTAACTGATAGCACGACCATGGGATTAAGCTTGGTTTATAGCGGGTTGCAACTGCAACCTGATGATGAAGTACTACAGACTGTGCATGATCATTATTCTACTGATATGTCCTTAGCATATCGCGCTCAGCGCACTGGCGCTAAAATAAACCGTATTGCGTTATATGATGATCCTGCACGCGCCAATACTGACGATATCGTGCAGCGCATGAAAGCCGCCATAACCAGCAATACACGCGTTTTTGCTGCAACCTGGGTGCACTCTTCCACTGGCGTTAAATTACCCATAAGGGCCATGGCTGACACGATTAATGCTCTGAACAAACAACGAAAAGCCGATCAACAAATATTATTTTGTGTTGATGGTGTACATGGTTTTGGTATAGAAGATCAGAATATTAGTGAATTGGGCTGTGATTTCTTTATTGCCGGTACCCATAAGTGGATATTCGGTCCAAGGGGCACAGGACTGATTTGGGGGAACGATAAGGCGTGGGCTCAAAGCGAGCCTGTAATCCCGAGTTTTAGTGCGTCTTACGATGTCTGGTTGGGCGGCATGACGCAAGATCAGGTGCCCGTTGGGGAACACATGTCTCCAGGTGGATTTCATTCTTTTGAACATCGCTGGGCGTTACCTGAGGCATTTAAGCTTCATCAACAGTTAGGCAAAGCCAATGTACAAAAGCGCATTCATCAATTAAATCAGCAAACCAAAATGGGCTTAGCAAAGATGCCACACATAACCTTATATACGCCAACCAGTAACGAAATGTCATCGGGCTTAGTTTGCTTTGATGTGAAGGGAGTATCACCAGGGGATGTTGTGAAAAAAATGCATAACAAAGGCATTATAATGAGTAGCACACCTTATCGTATCAGCTATGCTAGATTCGCCCCTTCACTGCTAAATAACGAGCAAGAGATTGAACAGGCGCTTGCCGAAATCCAAGCTTTAGCTTAGCGAAGAAAAATGCAACGCGCCAGCACCTAAACAAAAGCAAGCCCCATCAAGGTGTGAGTAAAGTCACACCTTTTGCCATATACAAATCATCGTACCGTAACCCACCATTTCCGTAGGGCTGAGTTGCAGGGCCGGTATTACAGTTCATCAAGAAATAGGTCAATGGTAATGCTCGTTGCATGCGAAACGTAGCCCCACGGTAAACCAATGTTTGCTCAGGAAATTCGTCCCCTCCTTTTAAATACACATCGTAGGTTTGCCCACCGTTTTGTATCTCAGCATTGTTCACCACATACCAAATTTCATACCACAGGCCGGGAACCAAAGGTTTAGCATCTGAGTTTGCGGCATAATTCTTTACATTGTCGTACCCATCGGCCACTTTCACCATCAACGCGCCGTCGTTTTTATGGCTATTTGATTCTACTTTATCTGTTACTCGAAGTGTGGCTTCAAAGGCATTGTAATCATGCTTTTTAATCTCTTCAGGCCCTAAATTACTTAACCCAAAAGCATGGTTATTTGGGAAATATTCAACATTTATACGGGTATAAAACGTATATATTTCCCCAACATCGACCGACTCGGGTAAGGCCTTAAACGTAAGAGCCTTACGGTTACCTACGATGCCTTCGCCTGCTGGTTTTTTGAGCATGTAGTTATTTACGATTTTGTTATTCTGTGAATCACTAACTGAAAGTTCAAGTTGAGTATCTAGGGCTGCGCGACGTTCAGTGATCTGTGGGTTAGCAATATGCGGAGACGTATCGTTCTTCGTATCGGCTTTTGTCCAATGATCAAGACTATCTGTTTGTTCAAAATCGTCAATTAGCAACCAGCGATTGTTATGGCCGTGCTTGGTTTGTTCGTTAGCTTGAACGCTCGCCAAAGGCGCCAATAATATCAACCATAAAAAACCCAATCTAATATTCACCATACGCATTTAGTTACCTCTAACGATTAAGTATTCCGATTCTGTTGAAATCCTATATAAAGGATCGTTTCCATGCTAAACAATCTTCCAATGCCTTTGCATTTCAAAAAATAAAAACGAAGCTGTCCACGTGATAAGTACCAAACCTGTTAGCGATTCTATCCCAGTTAGGAATCTTAGCGGCCCTAAAGGCTCAATATCGCCAAACCCTACTGTGGTGTAAACCGTAAACGAAAAATATGCGCTATCGAGCAGTCCACCATTAAAGTTTCCAGTAATACTGCCCCAGCCATCTACACGATTCATAACGTAATAGGCGAATGCAAAAATCCAAATTTCACAGATATGGGCTGTTATTGCACCGAAAACCCCAAAAACTATGCGGTAACTGTGCTTAATTTTCATTTTAGGTAAATAGTTCATGATACGATGCAAAAACTCGTAATGAAGCATCACGGTGGCCGCGACAAGTAAAGTATTGATGGTCAGCACATAAAACATTTTGGGTATCCAATAAATCCATATTACATCGATGTTTAGAAATCAATATTTGAGGGGTAACTAAGCAACACAGTGAACAAACAGCAGTATCAGTAAAATCAATTTTAGCATCAATCATTCGCCTGCCTACAGTTTTGTATTATTCCCCTAAAACGCACCAAATGTTATCCCTAGAGCACAAACCCCATCATAAACTTGCAAATTGCGCACTTCGCGTTTTAATTAAGAGGAAAATTTATTTAAACGTTAGCTGGTAACGAATGCAGGAGTTATTTATTCAGCGCTGGCCCATAGAAGGATTCTTATGAACATTAATCAACTGATTATCGTGATAATTCCCACTTTTTGCATACTTGTCAGCGGGTGCGCAAGCCAGAAAAACACTTCACCGGCTACAGGTTCATCGCCTACGACAGCAAACACTCCGCCCGCCCCCACAACGAAAGGAGCAACGAACCAAGCCTGTATCAATATTATTAAACACTCAGAAGGCGTTAGACTAAAAGCCTATCAAGGTCCAGCTGGACACTGGTTAATTGGCTATGGTCATAAGGCTGATGTCGTTAAAGGCATGAAGATAAATGCGCAACAAGCTGAAAACTTGCTCAAAACTGATTTGCTTAAAATTGAAGATCAAATGAGCAAATTGGTGAAAGTGCCTGTCAATAATAATCAATTTAGCGCTTTGGTCTGCTTGGGTTACAACATAGGCATGGGCAATCTATACAAGTCGACTTTATTACGTTTACTCAATAAAGGCGATTACGAAGGCGCGAGCCAACAATTCGGTGTGTGGAGAAAAGCCGCAGGCAAAGTAAACAGTCATTTAGTTGCCCGCAGGGCCAAAGAGCAAAAACTGTTTAACCGATAGTGAGGTTAAGAGCACAATAATTGCATTTATGCCCGTTACCCATAGCCAGTAAAAAGCGGGTAACGGGCGGCTATTTGTCGATAAAACAGGCTTAACATCAATAAAATAACAGATTCACCGCTCCCAAGATCATCTTAATTCGACTAAATAACATATCTACTAACCTGCCTCAGCCACTGTTAGCGTCAATGCCGCTCTTGCGGCGTGAGTAGCGGCTACAAGTTGCTCCCTAACCTGTTTAGCTGTCGTGCAAAGCTGGTCAAAAGGACAATACACAATCTTGTCGTCTGCTTGAATATGTACGCCTTCAAAAAATGCCGACAACATAACAACCGTCTTTGCTTGTAATCCAAATTGATGGGCAACGATAAGCGCCATAGCATATTGGTGGTCATCATTCATATGCTGCACAATTTCGTTGCTTGCATGATGCCATTGCTCCGCATCTGAGAGCCAATCCGATTTATTTATCCAAAATATTTTGCCAAACCCGCCAATGTAACGAATACGTTCAGCTTTTATCTGGTAAAACATAAAGTCATGGGTTTGCTGATAACCTTTGGCTTGAGGAAATAAGCGTAAATACTGAGCAGTCACGTCTTCGTTATCAATTAACTCTGCGTCACCTAATAAAGTTACACGACCAGCCGCTTGAGAGTCATTTTGCCCACTATCAAACATAGTCATCGACACTTTAGTGTTGCCCTTAATATTGCGGGTATGTTGAGCAATTTGGCTAATATAAATAATCAAGTTGCCTTCTGTAGTCATAAAATACGGTACAACGGAGCCAAATGGGTAGCCTTGTACAGATTGTGAGTGCGTACTAAGCACACCACTGTGTTGCTGACGAACTAAGGTTTTGGCATCAAAAATATATTGTTCCAATTTCATTGTACTTCCTTCGTAATAAACGTGAGAAATCATCAGTGGGTGATATACGGCACACTGTTAGCGTGTGGTATGAATTCGGTCATGAAATTAAAATATTTTAGTGGAAACAACTTGCCATAAAAATCATGTTCTTTTTGCTGTCGTTAGCAGTGGATAATTGTTGCACTGGCCCTTTGGCAATAAAAAAACACTGAGGCTCTACTCCATCTAGAATTCTGACCACCTTATTTTCTTCCCGTCGGTTCATTCCCCGTGAGAGCGAGTTTTCTTGCTGGGTATCAAAGATCGGGTCGATAACTAAAATACCGTGCTAAGTACAACATGTTAGATACGAAATTTATATGACTGCAGAATAATCTAACGAGTCATCGTTATAGGTGAAGTATTGAAAGTCTCATAAAAGGGCTTCTTATCCGGCTTAACAGTAGCAACATTAGCGATCCCCCTTTTAGAGCATAAGATCCGTTAATGGACATGTATAATGTCACAACAGAAAATACCTCAACACCGCTAACTAGGTAAATTTCAACCCTACAATTAGCTGAAAAAATTGCTGTGTCACGGCAAGTAGCCCGTTCGTTTAATTCGTAGAAAGATACAGCGATGCAGTCTGTACAGCACATAGCCACAAATGGTATGCGCCAGTGCTTATCTGAAGGAATTAAGCGTTATTAAAATAAGTTAATTTTCCGAGTGTACAAGGTAATCTGAGCTTTGATATAGCTGAACAAAGCCAAAATTAAATCCAATATTAAAAGTGTTCAGTAAAGTGCCGCGCCAGGGGCACTACTTGCCAGTTAATTCTTTCAAGATGATCGTCCAATGATCGAGCCCATCATAAAACGCTTTGATCGGCAGTCGTTCATTTAAGCCATGAGCAAACATTTCATCAGGATCCATAAATACACTGGAAATTGCCCAAGTAGGTATTCCCGCGGCACGAAAATGCATGCCATCTGTGCCGCCCGACTCCATATAAGCCATAATACTCACATCTGGATAGCGCGCGTGAACCGCTTTACTGATTGCATGAGTCACATCTTCGCGCAATTCTGATATCGGGCTAGCAGTTGGCTGGCCTAAGGTAACAAATTCGATAGCAGGATTTTTAACCACTTCCCGCAAGGTGTTTTTTACCTCTTCGACTGACGTGCCAGGAAAGATACGACAATTGATCGTTACCGTCGCCGACTGCGGTGCGGCATTTTCAGCATGACCAGCAGTTAACATGGTAGGAATACAGGTAGTACGCGTTGTACCCACGTAAGACGATTCTTTTTCTAAGCGGTCTGAAGCGGTTTTATCCGATGGATTTTTTGCAAAATCTTGCATGGCTTGACCTAGCTCCCCGCCTAATTGTTTGCCTGATTCACGGAAGAATTCTCGTGTCATATCGCTGTACTGAACGGGAAAATGATATTGCTGAAGGTTTAATAATGCGCTTGATATTTCATAAATCGCATTATCTGCTCGCGGTCTAGAGCTATGACCACCGGGGTTGCGAACGGTTAACTCAAAACTGACATACGTTTTTTCCGCCGCTTGCACTAAATACGCAATCGCTTTGCCTTGTGCATTTAAATCGCCACCACCTGCATCAGAATTTAAGGCATATTCGGCCTCGAGAAGTGCCGGCATTTTGGCTAACATTTCTGTGGTAATCATGCCGGTTTCTTCATCCCCAGAAAAAGCGATGATAAGATCACGGTTCGGGACAAATCCTTCTTTTTTCAAGCGAATAAAAGTAGACGACAACATGGTCACGCCCAATTTGTTATCGATACTCCCGCGACCATAAAAATAGTGATCGTCCTGGGTGAGCTCAAACGGATAACGCTGCCAATCTGCGGGCAGGGCTTCAACAACATCCATATGCCCTAATAACAAAATGGGTTTCTTGTTAGAGTCCGGCGCACCACGGTAACGCACCACCAATGCGGCCGTTTCACCACTGGGAATAACGTTTACATCTTGTTTGGCAAAACCAGCTGCATAAAACTCTGACGCTAAATAGTTAGCCATTTGCGGCACGTTTCCTTTGCCTGCAACCGTTGGAATAGATATAACGTTACGATAAATATCCAGCGTTTTCTGTGCATGCTCAGTATGTTGATTTTGCGCGGAAAAGGCGCTTGAACAGATAACAAGCGTGACAACTGACGTAATAACCTTAAGCATGATGGATCCCTTGAGCGTTATGCATTTCCGTGTGAGGTTAACTCAACTTAGCACAAGCCAAAGTACAGTCAACTAAAGACCTTCCCGCGCTCATTTTGCCGCACTGGTTTGTTAATATTGTTCGCTAGGCAGGTTCAATTAAAATTACCTTTAAGCGTTTAAATGGATGTGTTGGTGCTTTAAAAATGGCAGAATATCGGGCTTTCGTTCGTCCTTCATGTCACCAATAAGTTGAGTTGTATCATTTGAAATATTCACAGCGCGCACAAGCCATTTCACCTTTTTTCGCCATGGCTTTTGGGGCGAAAGCCGCTAAGCTAGAAGCTCAAGGTCATCACGTCGTTAAGCTCAATATTGGTGAACCGGATTTTGGTGCACCGCCCGATGTTTTACTCGCCATGCAAAAACTGGCGACCACCGCCCCCCTGCCCTACACCTCAGCGTTAGGCTTACCCGAGCTACGTACAGCCATCGCTGGCTTTTATAAAACCGCACATGATGTAGATTTAAATCCAAATCGTGTGGTCGTGACCGCTGGTGCGTCGGCGGCCTTATTACTGTTAGCTGCTGCTTTTGTGGATGAGGGCGACAATGTCATCATGGCTGACCCTTCCTACCCCTGCAATCGTCAATTTATTAAAAGCTTTGGTGGCAAAGTTCAATCGGTACCAACTGATCCTCAGTCGCGCTTTCAGTTAAATATGTCATTACTTGAACAACATTGGCAAGCTGGCACACGAGGCCTAATGCTGGCCACCCCATCAAACCCCACAGGTACCGCCGTGGCGCCAGATGAACTGGCCGCTATGTGTGAGTTTGCTAAAAGCAAAGGTGCATGGCGCATCATTGATGAAATCTATCTTAATTTACATCACGGCGAGGCTGATGAGAAACCTGTTACAGCGCTGGCATTTGATGATGAGGCTCTCGTCATTAATAGCTTTTCAAAGTATTTTGGCATGACAGGCTGGCGTTTGGGTTGGTGCGTAGTGCCTGAACGGGCCGTGCCGGTGATGGAGCGATTAGCCCAGAATTACTATATTTGCCCGTCAACGCTTGCGCAAAAAGCCGCATTACAGTGTTTCACGCCAGCGTCCATCGCGGTATGTGAAGCACGCCGAGCCACCCTTAAATCACGCAAACAACTGGTGTTAGCTGGCTTACAAAAATGTGGTTTACACGTTCCCGTTCAGCCAGATGGTGCATTTTATGTATATATCGATGTGAGTAACACTGGCCTTTGTGCAATGACCTTTTGCGAACGTGCCTTGCAAGAAGCCCATGTGGCTATGACCCCGGGTAATGATTTTGGTGAGTATCAAGGCGATAGTTATGTACGGTTGTCCTTTGCATCTGCTGAAAGTGAGTTACAAGAGGGATTGGTAAGGTTAGGTGGTTTTATGGCAAAACTGGCTTTATAAACGCTTTATGTCAAATCAGCATTTTTCGCTTGTTTTTGAATCTCACCCTAAGAACAAAGTTGCCCTGTAAGACATTCGCTTGGTGAACATTTTTTTGCTGCTCAAACCATATTCGGTGAGTGCAGTGAGATATGCGCTACGTATTGCACATTAGTGGCCTGCAGCCACTTATGCACTTTGCACCGGGCAAGCATGCCTGTTTTTAACTACGTCCCGATTTTACACAGCTCCGAGCTAACGCGACTTTCAGCTAAAACCGCAAATAAAAACACGGATCCAATTGAATATCTAAAGCAAGCTTCAGACATTGCTTAAAAAATGTCTAACTTTTCAAGATTACTCTATGGTCTTTTCTTTGACTTAGCTTACTCGATTCCAATATGCCTTAATAATAACAACGGATGTTCCAACAAACTAACGCGGTAAAAAAAGTCACGTAAAGTAAGTGAAAATATTACCATCAACCTATTGCTACGTATCAAAATCACTTACCTTACCTTTGAGCAATAGTATCTAAACGGCGCGATTTGCAGGTTAACATTTTCATGTTTTTGCCTATACATGGAATTATATTTTAAGGGCAACAATTCATAATCAAGGAGTTTTTGTGACATTTAAGTTATTCGGTGTTTTATTTTGCAGTGCTTTCCTATTTGGGTGTGCAGCTCAAACATTCACCATTAATGGTGAGAATGCTGAGGTGCCTACCTCTGAAAAGTCTCAAACATTTTTTATCAGTGGTTTAGGTCAAGAGCAAGTTACTGATGCCGCTAAAATTTGTGGCGGCGCAGCAAATATTATCAAAGTAGAAGCTCAACAGACTTTTATAAATGGCTTATTAGGTGCAATAACCTGGGGTATATATACGCCTAGATCCGCTAAAGTTTATTGCAAAGTAAATTGATATAAAAATGGTTCCAGTGAGCGCTGCCGCGTTCGCTGATCTCAACGAATATTGCCGTCACCTTCTTTAGCCACGTCCCCTTTACACAATCTTTACGCTATACACCCTAACAATCTCCTAGTTGCAGTATCCAAAATACATGAAAGTAAATTTTGGGAGCATTGTTATGAAAATTCGTACTGCCTTTATCACATTGAGTAGTTGTTTTCTTTTGTCGTCGTGCGGTTTGTTTCGTGGCAGGCATTCAGGGGGGCATGGCCACGGTAGCATTAATGTTCGTGGTGGAGGTAATGGGCCAGCGGCGCTAATTATATTAGGCGTAGGGGTTGCGATTGGCACCATCATAGCTGCCATGCCGGAAAAACATACGCCTATAGGTTCAGGCCGCTATTATTCTGATGGCATATTTTATCGTGACTCTCCACGGGGTTACGAAGTCATTGCTGCGCCAATGGGGGTTTGGGTAAATGAACTCCCTGCACGACATCGCGTTGTGCGTTATCAAGACTGCGACTATCACGAATGCAAAGGGGTTTGGTATCGTTTTGATCCCCGTAATCAACAATATCAAGTTGTTGTTAACCCTTATGAAGTTAGTACGAGCTAATAGAATTTAGCTAGAATAACCGCCTACGATAGCCGCGCTAAGATAGCCATGTTGCGAAAATTTAGTCCTACGTCAGTTTTACTCATTTTCTGATGTACTGTCTTGCTCTTTGTGCATGTGTCCCTCACCAACTTGCGATTTTTTAGCCTTTACCTTTTGGATAGGTTGGTTTCTAACACACATTAAGGCTGTTGCCATGTATTGACAGGTGCCAATGTATAAATCGTGGTGCCCGCCCTCGTATTCACAGGCATCTGACTTTGCTTTTTCGTTGCACGCATCTACCGCTATCTCGTTGAGTGGTCCAGAGTGTGCGATGGCATAACTCGGAGCAAGCAACAAGGTCGATGCAGCTAGCAACATAAGGGGAGCTGCGTAAATCGCTTTTTTAAATATCATTGTCCCATCCTAAAATATATTCCTATCGCGTCGCTGGCTAGTCATGGTCAGGCGGAGCGCTATCTGGGGGTGGCCCACCCACTGGAGGACCGCCACCAAGAGGTCCTCCAGCAGGTCGAACGGTTTCACCATGCAAACATCCAATAAACATGTTCTCGCTCGGGCTTGCGGCATGGTAATGGTAGCCTCTTATGTCGTCAGTTATGCCACGACATTCATCAAGTGACTCTTCTTTGCCTTGTGCATCTCGCATTGCATAGATACCGTAACCGTCCACTGCATAACCTATTAATGAAGCATGCCCGTCTTCACTAGCAGGGGCATCAGTACAACCGGTTGTGGCATGGTAGTGATAACCTTGGTGTAAGTTGATGTGACCACCACAGTCGTCAAATGCGGCAATTGTGTAACTTCCTAAAATTGCGTCTATGGGTGCAGGCCCTGATAACTCAGTGCCATCTAAGGCGATTCCTACTGTGCGTACTCGGCCTGTTTGTGCCGCAGGTATGGGCGTGGTGGGTATCAGATAGGTTTGCGAAAAGTCATCTTCAAGATAAGCTAATTCGCACTCAATACAGTTTTGTTTATATTGCTCTTCTACATCGGGGCGCGCAGCTCCTGAGCACGCCTCTTTTGTGGCGGTGTAGCGTATATTTCTAGTTTGAGCATCGTAAAGCACCCATTTCTCATCACCGTAATATTCATCTAACGTTAATATGAAATGACCGGTAAGATCGACTAAGTCGCCTGAACCGTCTTTGCTAAACCAAGCGCCAGTTACATCGGCGCCATCATCGATTGTTCTTGGGCAGAAGGGGCCCGGTACTCGCCCCGCCGGCGCACCAGAGACGACGAACTGGTAACATGTCGTTGCCGTGCCTTGGGCAGTTTCACAATCAACGACTTGAGGCTTTTCGATAAATGCTCCGTTAGCAAACATAGAGACGTCTAATCCTGTATAAATGTCCGTTTTTCCCGTTGTGCCATCTGAGGAACCGTTGCATCCAGCTAATGCTAATATACTAAAGGTAATAAGGCCGATTAGTGATGGGGTCGTCAATATGCTCATGGCGTAAATCCTGCTCCGTATTTAGGTATATAATGTGAATACTTTCACATTATAATAAATGACGCTATCGTTCTTACAAATGCTTACAGTGATACCACTTCGGAGTTTGGTTATGCCCGCAGAAACGTCATTACTGTGCACCCGACATCTAGTTGAGATTGGTAGAATGGATAAGTGTTTGGGTCAGAGGGATTCGATTGTAACGTTTGACGTGGTATAAAAACCATCTCGGTACGGCGTCCATTGAGCAGAACCAATAAATGAAGTTAAACCTATGCATATTTTAAATTTTGAAGCATTTCTACTGGCGATTACCTTGTTAACTATTACCCCAGGCATTGATACGGTGCTGGTGATTAAGAATACTAGTCGTTCGGGCGGCAAAGATGGAATTGTGACCAGCCTAGGTATTTGCCTCGGGCTTTTTGTCCATGCTACGTTTTCTGCTGTGGGTATTTCAGCCATATTACTTCAGTCCGCTGAGGTGTTTATGGCCATGAAATGGATCGGTGCTGGCTATCTTATTTGGTTAGGTATTGGCGCGTTGAAAACAGCTTTTCGTAGCCACCATGGCCTCACCATTGATAATTCGGGCGTCAGAGTATTCAGCTTTCGCCGCTCGTTGAAGGAAGGGTTTTTATCAAATGTGTTAAACCCAAAAACGGCGGTTTTTTATCTAGCATTTTTACCCCAGTTTATCGACCCCCAACACTCCCCCTTTGCGCAAGCAATGACGATGGCGGCAATCCATTTTGTGATTGCGATGATTTGGCAATGCGGCCTTGCTGGCGCAGTCCGTTCTGCTAAACGTTTTTTTGCCAGTCCTGCTGCCTTAAAATGGATGGAGGGCATCACTGGCAGTGTATTAATATTGCTGGGTGCTAAACTGTTATTAGACGAACACAGCCAAGACCCTAGCTAAAGATAAGGCCTCTTCATGCTACGTTTCGTTTTATGCATTTTCTTTATCTCACTGTGCAACGTACTCGCTTTAGTCAAAGATACAACTCAAATGGAAGCATTGGCCATGGCGTACGCACAAGTCGTAGACCAGATTGAATGGTCGAATGTAATCTTTGTTGAGATGAACGGACGGAGTGATATCCATTTTGTGCATAACCTAAGCTGAAGACACAAGAATATGGATTATACCTTCGAAGAGTTTATTAATTGGATGGATAGCGCTTCACAAGCCAGACGCCTAGCCGTGCAAATATTTGTTGGGTGCTCACAAAATGGCTGCTGGGATACCATCGTCTAGCCTTTTGGATTTGCTGAAATTGACCATATCAACGTCCAATCGATATCAGTACCACATCATGAATAGACGATTTTACAAACGGCCCGCTGCTCACCATGACATCCCTTATACTAAGCACTCTAGGAGCATCAATGTCTGCCAGTTATAAATATAAAATGGGATTACACAAAAACGAATTGAAGATGGTGCGAGTATGGTTTCATAGAAAAAGCCTCACTATTCAAACGCAATAGTGAGGCTTGTGTTTTTAAAATCTCATCCCATTCACTTTATGAATCTGATGAATTACGCATTTCTCCGTCCAACAGTAACTCTACATCATCTGGATCCACTTCTTCTACCGGAATGGTTTGATCAACGCTGAAGTGAACACAACTGGCTTGTGAATAATTAGGCACATCGTCGTAACTAAAAACTGCATAATATTTAGGTATGTTCGGGTTGCCGAAACTATCAAAGGTATATTCATCTGAACCACCATACAATTTCACACCATCAAAAGGTGAACGGGGTGGATGAAAACGATTTCTAATAACAAATGAACCAACAAAATCCTCGCTAATTGGGTTTTTCCAAAGAATTTTCACTTTGTTATTTTCTATTTTAGTTTGCAAGTTGGTTGGTGCATCCAATGGAACTTTTCTGCGTTCGATATATTCAACGACTAATTTAGCCTGTTTATTTTCAGTCGCGTTATTTACCCAATCAACCAATTCATCCTGCCCATCTCTGAAGCCCGATGTTGCTCGGATCAGAAAGTATGCTTGCAAATTCTTTTGATGAAGCTTTTCTAACTCTGAGCGACTGTAGCTATCAAAGTCAAAAAAGTGTTGTTTTTTATTGCGTAACTCAGCATTACTAACTTCATAACCAATATACTGGATACTCTGCCGTTGTTTGACACTTTCGTAATCAATATCTTCAATGTCTGCCAACTCAACTGTGAAGCGAATGTCTTTTTTTGCTCCCAGTGAATTAACATTTGATAACTCTAAATAGGCATTGGTGATAACTGTTCTTTCCGGCTCTGGCATCGAATGTAATGCGAATGCAAGTTGGCCATAAATTTTATTACCGCTTTTGTCGTAACCTGATTGCAGTTTGCCTGGCACATTACCGTTGGCCATGATGGTGTTAACGCTCGTAGGAGACAGTTCCACCGTTTTTGCTTGTCTAGTATAGGTGATATCCATATTGGGTCGATAGTGAATACCAGAACCAAAACGACCAAAACCGATATCAAACTGCATCATTTGTGAATCTGCGCCATTTGGGAGGCTGGTTGGGCCATCGATCCGAATTAATACTTTACCGGCTTTCAATTGCTCTTGCAGAATGGTGCGTTCTTTACCGTTAAATTGCCAGTCGCTCCACACGCCTTGAGTGACCCGATCTGATTCGATAGTTTGTCCTGAGTGGATCACCGTTGCGTTTGCAATATCGTTATAGTCGCGAATATTAGGCACACTATCGACATCTAAAAACGAAATTCCCCATTCACCGTATGATTCCAATTTTGCACTTACACGATTCATAGGATAAATAGAGAAACGGGCTTGCTTAATTTCAGCATCGCCTGGTAAGCGGTCAAGTGAGAAAGCAATGACGCCATAACACACGCCACGAGATTTGTTTACACCAATAAAAAGTGAATTTAGTCCGAAATGCTCATGGTTTTTTTCTTGGGTGTATTGACCTACATAACCAATTTGTTGCGCACTCGGATATAGGGTTTTACTGAATTGCTCGCGAGCCAACAAGGTTTTAATTTTAAGCTCTGGTGCATAAGGACCTTTAACTTTTGTATCAATCGAAACGGCACGAATTTTGTAAAAGTAATGCTGGCCGCTTTTTAATTGAACATCGTTAAAACTTAATGTTTTAGTGATACCAACTAGATTGTCATCAGTACATGGACTTTTATGTGAAATGTTTCGATATATCTCAAAATATACATTGTCATCCCCCGCGTATTCCCACTCCAACAATGCGCTATTTTCATTGAGCTCGCCCAAGTTGAAGTTGTTAGGTCTGGCTGGGGCTAAGTCAGAGTAATTGATCGCTGATCTTAATGCGTGAACTAAGGCCGGAATATTCTCGTTAACACTCTGAGACATATTTTCCATGTAGTCTGGAATATTTTTGGTTCCCACTTCTACCACTGTGGCGATAATACCCTGATTGTAATAATACTCGCGACCACTGCCGTTAATTAAATTGGTTGGGGGTTTTCCTCGATGGATACCATATTTTCTACCCGTGACCTTTTCAATTTCGAACGCCATATTGGCACACAAGGTATTCAAATCCGTGGTATCAATTTCTGCTTCATGGTCGAATTTGTGCGCAGGGAAAAACACATTACCTTGAGAGTGATAATCTAAAGATACGGTGATGTTTTTATGGTCCTGAACAAAGTCTCGTACAGCCCTAGTTTCTGGTTCTGAAAATGCAGAAGGTCCGCCATAAATATTAGACGACGTATCAGTGCCACTTTTAAATCGAATTCCAAAGTTTCTATTTAAGTCGACACCAAAAGTGCCATCGCCATTGTTTCGCCTGTTTTTACGCCAAAACGAAAAATGCGTGCGAGAATATTCAAACCCATCAGGATTCAAACAAGGAACTATATAAAGGGTATTGCGCGTGAGCGCTTCCTGCAATTTAGGGTTAAACTGGTGGTTTTCAATAATATATTTAATAAAACTATTAGCTAATTCGATGCCAATCCATTCACGTGCGTGAATGGTACCTGTGTATAACAGGGCAGGTTTTTTGTCTGCGTTTTTTACATCTAAACTAATGGTCGCCAACATTATCGGGCGACCTTCCCATGTTTCACCAATGCTTTGGACTTTAATTAAATCAGGGTAGTCTTTACTTGCTTCATCTAGAAACTCAATAGTTTCTTTATATGAAAAATATTGTTTTTTCATTTATCTACTTAATCATTATTGAGAAATCGTAGGATCAAACTCTTTCCACGCGGCCAAAATATTGAGAACTTTATTCTCTCCAATATTCTTAACTTGGTAAAAGTCAGCGCCATCACTCTCAAGGGCTTGATTGATTGAGGGTAAGTCCAGCGTTTCAAAAATGAATGAAACCTGCTTTTTACCAAAACCTTTTATACTGCCAAAAAAGTGTTCCAATTGCTCTGCAGTATAAGTTGGTTTGCTCAAAATTTCGTCTGTATTTTCGCATTCTGCCGATTCGTCAGATATTTCGCTCAATGGGGCGACAGACTTCTGTTTTTTTTCAGTTCGTTCAACGTTGCTCGTTTTGTTACTTTTTGCGCTAACGGCTGTGGCTGATTTGTAATTGTCTTGACGATTCCAAATTTCACTCGGCCATTCTTCGTCGCTGATATCTTCAGTATCAATGATCGGATAGTTATCGTCGCTAATTTTGCTAAACAACTCTGCACCATCACAACTGGGATAAACTTCCTTGCCGAAGGTAATGTAGCGCATCATACGTAAAACTGACGAGCTAATTTTACACAATTCTTCCCAATTATATAGGGGTATGTTAGGCAGTTTGAACTGCCCTTTAGAAAACTTCCACATTAAATATTGACCAATCCAGTCTCGAATATAAGGAAAGGCAGCAAACGCAGTTGCACATTCCAATATTCTGTATTGCCCATCTATACCCACCGCAATATCGCATGCCCAATACTCTGCATTCGCGGCTTTAGATACTTTGACGGACATATCGAGTACTTCTTGGGGCACATCCATATAATCCATTGAGCCCCCCTGGCTGGTGTTGGTCAACCATTCTCCCTCTGGAGGACGTCGCCAGAAAGCGCAAACGGGTTTATGACCTATTAACATTACGCGGATATCTGCCGCCATCGGGACGAAATCTTGTAAATAAACCGGATAATACTTTTTCTGATCCAGCAGTGCTCTAGCTTCAGTATAACTGTCTACTTTGTGTACAAAATAACCACCATAATTCGATGGCCCATAAGATTTTTTTATAATTTTAGGATAAACAGTATCCTTTAAAAAATCATCTGCTTCTTGTTTCTCGTAAAAGATACGGGTAGCAGGGATCGGAATATCATATTTCTCGCAAAGTTGAGTGACATTCTCTTTTGATTTATTGGCAAATTGAGTGTCAAGGGAAGGCACGAATTCGACATTCGGAAGCGCTCGACTAATTTCGCGAAAAGTTTCGTAGGCTGTAGCAGGAACGTTTCCAATCAATACATCAATTTTCTTACGTTTTACTTCTTTGATAAACCGCTCTTTATCATTACGCCAATGATAAACAACCGTTTCAATTTTGTCTGGCCACCCTCTAAAATTTGATTTATTAAAAAATTGCAGTACGTGGTCTAAATATAGTAAGCCGATTTTTGGCAAAGGGGAATTAACCTTACTTGTCATTTTGGGTTCTCTTCTACAATACGTTCAATTAAATTAGCGATTTTTTTAATTTTAGTGCGATTAAAATCGATGCCTAGTTTCTCTTGTTCTGGGGTGGCGAAAGCCGGAATTCCGTTAACCTCTAATACGACATATTCCTCAGTATCAAGATCATACAGCAAATCGACACCTGCGATCTCCAAACCAGTAACTTTTGCCGCTTTTAACGCAAGTTCAATTATATCGTCGTCAGGTTTCCGTAATATGATAGAACCGCCACTTGTTATATTCGTTTTCCAATCATCAACAGGAGCACTTCTGCCATAACACCCAACAAATTCACCATCTACTATGTCTACGCGATAGTCTGTTTTGTCGTAATTTATAAATTTTTCGAGATAAAAATGTTTCATATCCATTCTATTTAAGAACGGAATAAGTACATCTAGGGAACGCTCATCTTCAATTTTTACAATACCGTTTCCCCCCCACCCATCTGTGGGTTTGTAGACCACCTGACCTTGCCATTCTCGTACTGTATTTTTGAGCAATGGAATATCCAGATGGCTGATCAAACGATAATCAGCGGTTCTAATTCCTGCGCGATTTAACAGATGCGCCGTTAGAAATTTATCTTCTGTAATAGCAAAAGAATCATAGTTATTTACGGTTGGAATAGAGTGACTCAATGCATCATACATATAGACCTGATATGCCGTTTGTTCCCCGGCATTATATGAAAAAAACGCCGATAAACTCTCCATTACAATACCATTGCAAACTAATTCACCTGCGTGGGCTGAAGAGTTTGCAAGATCTAAATTTGTGATCGCACGGATCCCCTTGTCTCTTAACAAATCAACTAATTGAAGCTCTATTTCACTGCCACCACCATTTTGGTACATCCATATACCGATAGTCGGTTGATCACTAAGGTTTGTAGCGTTCATAACCATGCACTCCCATTGATTAAACACCCTCACATATTGAGGAGTTTTATGCTAAAAAATATACTAAGTCGAGGATAAATATGTCTTCACAACTAGTTAGAACAGCAAGTTTGACGCCAACAGAGTATGTGTACGATAAATGCACTTTAGAAAGCAATTTGATGGATAAAATAATGAATTTGGCAATTAACATTGTTTTAAACATGAGCACAACTCGCTGTGTTTCTAACTATTCGCACCAATATGAGGCATCAGGTTGATTACATTTGAATTAAATTACTGCAGATATATGTATTCCATAGTTATATTAAGGCGAGCCAGCCACTAATTTCGGCGCAAGGTGCTAAGTCGTTAAGTTGGTACTCCAATTGCTAGCCAAACAACCACACACTTTGTATCTAAGCAGGAAACATCTTGGACTTTACTGAACTGGCAAGCATCATCAACCTCAATTCCTATACTAAAAACAAACAAGGTGTAGATGAAAACGGTAAAATTTTCACGCACTGGATGGAAAAATTAGGATATACGACTGAAGTGTTTCCGCGGGAACATATTGGTGACCATTTGCTGTTTACATCACCTGTGGTAGCAGCAAAAAAACGTGTATTACTATTAGGACATTTAGATACCGTTTTCCCTCCAAATACCTTTACAGATTTTTCACAAGATGACGAATGGATATATGGTCCGGGTGTGTGCGACATGAAGGGCGGTAACGTGGTCGCGTTGGAAGCACTGCGCCAAGTCAAATCACAACAAGGTGCGATTGCCAATATTGATATGTTATTGGTCAGTGATGAGGAAAGTGGTAGTGACGACAGTAAGCATCTAAGTTCTAAATTAGCCGAAAATTATGACGTATGTTTGGTATTTGAAGCAGCCGGAAAAGATCATGAAGTTGTTATAGAAAGAAAAGGTGTGGGTACATTCAACATTCTTCTAGAAGGTAAAGCCGCACATGCTGGCAATCACTATGTTGATGGTTGTAACGCTAACCTAGCCGCAGCACATATGATAATTGCGCTGACCGCATTAACCGACTTAAGCGAAGGTACCACGGTAAATGCTGGGAAAATTAGCGGTGGTATAGGCGCAAATACTATTTCTCCCAAAGCAGAAATCATTGTCGAAACTAGGTATACACAAAGTACCGAAAAAGAGCGTTTATTAGCCGCACTATCTGAAATATGTGCCCATACTGCTGTTGAGGGCGTAAAAGCGACGTTATCCGGAGGGATACAAAGGGACGTTATGCAAAGTTCTAATCAACAGCTAGCGCTACTGGTTGAACTCGAACAGATTTTGGGTTACCCACTAAAAACTGAAAAAAGAGGTGGTGTGAGCGATGCTAACATTGTTTCGGCAAAAGGCGTCGCTACACTGGATGGTTTCGGCCCTTTTGGTGATGGCGACCATACGGTAAACGAGCGCGCTAACAAAGCTAGTTTTATCCGACGTATAAGCGAGGTCAGCAAAATACTACTCGCATTTAACGATACTGTTGTACGATAAAATAGTTGAAAGAGGAATCCGTAGCAGCGACCTGCGATTAGGATATGCCGGTTACAACACAGCCTCCAACTGACCTTCATTACAAAGCGAATGCATGTAAATTGTCGGCTGACCGTGTTTACATTCCCAAATGACGACTGGCTAAACAAGCGGTTCTTAATATCTGGCACCGCTTGTCGCTTTTTTACTTGTATTCTCGATATATTAGCTGAAGTGAGCAAACGTGAACAAGTCATAGGGATTAGCATTAAACTCAATCACGATGCCAGAGTTACCGCCATCTGTCTTCCAATATTCTATTCGGAATAACGTCTGCATAATAATGTCTTTCTCCATCTAGCTGTGTATAAGGCAATACTTCTTGTCGGTTGAGCTTGAGGGTATTTCACAGCCCATCAATTGTTTGAACCTAGTGTAGTGAATTAACGCATTTTTAAATTAAGTAAATCTGCGCATTTCAGCAACAAAGCGCAGAAATGACGACACTTAACAAAACGCTGGTTAGACGTGTGACTTCGGTCTGTTTTAACAACGATATCTTCATGGCCTATGAAGCTGAAGTTGTTGGGGAAAATTGGTGAGTTAACATATGTCCCGTTATCTCAATTGTTGCCCCCTATGACTAAACGCCTGAGAGGTTATCAATAAAGCCGAATCTGTAGCGCAACGGTTAATTCGCCTTGTTGAACCACCGATTCGATATTATTGGCTCGACTTGTGCAGTTAAACTGCTGATTTTTATCGTAAAGCGGTTGAATCACAACAATTTCATCTACTTCAAAATAAGGCGCAGTAATGAGCAATGACTCGACCTCTTTTAACCGCAGAACGATGCTTAAGTCGCTCACAGCAGGCGCAATTTACTCACTAGCAACATCAACTTCCGTTCAAGCAAAAACGCCCGTGAGTCAACCTGAACTCCCTTCCCTACCTGAAGGCGTTTCGGCAAACTCATTAGCGATGAACGAGTCTTTTTGGGTAAAGGTTGCACTATTTTATGACACTGCCCAAGGCATAGTTAATCTTGAGCACGGCTATTGGGGCAAGATGTCACGCCCAGTACAAGAAAAATTTATCGAAAATACACGCATGGTCAACACCAACCTTTCTTACTACGCTCGTAAACATTATGCAGATGACCACGCCATTAGCACTAACACTGTCGCTAAGGCGCTTGGCGTAAATAATGAAGAGCTGGTACTTACCCGTAACGCCACTGAATCCATTCATAACCTTATTCGGCAATATAATGCGCTGGGCCCAGATGATGCGGTGCTTTACACCGACATTGACTACCCCAGTTTTAAAGACACCATGCAATGGCTTGCTGTTTCGCGCAATCTTGATGCTGTAGAAGTCGTATTGCCAGCTCAAGCGAGCCAGAAACAAATACTCGACTTGTACATTGAGGCATTCGATAAACACCCTAATTTGAAATTGATGCTCCTGACTCATGTAAGCAATCAACACGGTTTGGTGTTGCCCGTTGCTAAGATTTCTGCTATCGCAAAACGGCGCGGTATTGATATTATCTGTGACTGCGCTCAGTCATGGGGATTGTTAGATTTTAAGATCACTGATTTGAACGTTGATTGGGCTGGTTTTAACTTACATAAGTGGATTGGCAGCCCGCTAGGGGTCGGTGCTTTGTATATGAGAAATGGAACGTTAGCCAAAGTATCTCCCTATCCGGGCGAGTCAGATCCTGACAACATAAAAGCAAGTACCCGAGTACATACCGCTACTATTAACTTTGCCTCAATATTGACTATCCCAGCAGCTATCGAATTTCATCAGCGAATAGGTGGCGCCAACAAAGAAGCACGGTTACGTTATTTGCGTTCATTGTGGGTAAGTAAAGCGCAGAAAATGCCACATATTGAAGTACTGGGTGCAATAGATGAGGAATCATCTACTGGTATGGGGGCATTTCGTTTAGCGGGTAAAACCACGCTTCAAGATGCTAACGATTTACAAAAGCGCTTAGAATATGAATTTGGTGTTTTCACCGTGGTACGTGTTGGGCTATCAAGTGGTTGCTGTATACGCGTTACGCCACAAGTGTTCACGTCAGTAAGCGATATCCATCAATTAGTGATTGCTCTAAAAAATCTCGCATAAACCTAATAACCACTCTAATAATAAAATAAAAAGGAACACCATGAACAAATTCATTCTAACCAGTATTTTATCCATCAGCCTTGCTATTTCAGCTACCGCCTTAGCAAGTGATTCCCCCGAAGACCGGATAAAAGCGGCTGGTTTTGAATTGCCAAAACCTGTCAAACCCATTGCAAATTACGTCACATGGCGTCGTTCAGGTAACACCTTGTACTTATCAGGACATGGCGCCTGCGAAGGTAAAAGTGTACTGGGCAAAGTGGGCGATACGCTCAACATTGATGAAGCATACGAAGCCGCTCAGCGGGTAGGCTTGTGTGCATTAGCCACGATCAAATTAGCGGTAGGCGATTTATCGAAGGTAAAGCAAGTATTGCAAATTACCGGAATGGTTAACGCCACACCTACATTTACTGGTCACTCCAAGGTCATTAACGGCTTCTCTGACCTATTTGTTACCGCGTTTGGTGACGATGGGAAAGCTGCTCGCGCAGCAGTAGGTATGAGTGGTTTACCTGGTAATATGTCAGTTGAAGTTAGTGCTGTTATTGAGCTAATAGAATAGCCGATACAATCATTACAGCAACTTTGTGATACTTTAACATCCTATTAAACATGGCTTAACATACGGGTTTACCATGGATTTTTTGCGTTTCGATGATAACGGGAAATTGTCGAGCACTGGGATTCAATTCAGTAGATCCCGAATGAGTCGAAAAATGGCAACCCGATGTATTTATCCTCAACGGGGCTCGCCTCATGGATTTCATCGTTGTCGCTTTATGGCTATGCGTAAATTACACCTGAGCTTGATGGCAATACGTTGTTAAACCGTTAGGTTTGAGTGACGAATGGAATACGTAAGCCCATGTCGTTGTGGCAATGAGCAGGTGAAACTTGCTCTGCCTAGCCCCCTACAAAGTTATCAATCTAGAGCGTTTGATTGTGATTTTTGTATGGTGCAAAAAGCCGCGTATTTATCGGATCCTGTCGGTAAGCTAAAAGTCATCTATTCACATAAACGACAAGGCGTCATGCAGGACGCTAAACAAGCTATCTTTTGGCACGTGCCAAAACCTCATTCTGGTTAATGATGAGCTTGAAAATGAAATAAGAGGAGCAGTGAACGCTAACTTATTTTCGAAAAAATACGTCATAGGCAATCCTATCTTCGTGTCCCCCAAAATGTTATCACCAGCGAAAAAGAGTGAACGGTGGCGAACAGTTTGGTTTACGGTTAACTTAAAGTCATAGATGCCAACGAAAGAAAAGGATTCGAGGGTTGCTTTAGTGCTTTTTTAAACGACAAAAAGCGAGTGAACGCGCAGGTAAAAAAATTCAAGGCAGGTGAATTTTTGCGCAAATTAATATCTATTTTTCTCAGCCCTCTTTTATACCCCTAAAAACGACACTGAGCATCAGTAACACGCGTGATATGTCAGTGGTAATAAGCTATAGACTTAGACAAAGGCAATGCAGATCAGACGCGGCATGGCATTGAACAGTATGAAAACAGCGTTGTGACAATCCCTAGGGTCCGTACCTATTGATCTCAGTACTTTAGGGATAGACTTTAACCATTACACGCAAACCATAAGTGAAGTATGACAAAGTCCCGGTCAACCGCAGACGTCGTTTACGAAGAAGATAGTTCTCTTCAAAATGTTCAGAATGATCACCTTACTGCCGAACAAGTCATCAACAATCTCGCTGCCGAATTGGTCATTGCCGCTGCCGAACTCGTCGTCACCAATAAACAACTCAGCTTTCAAAACAATGAAAAAGAGAAGCGCGCAGCCGAATTAGTCATCGCCAATTCAGAACTTAAATTTCAAAATGGTGAGAAGGAGAAACGCGCGGCTGAACTGGTTGTTGCCAACACAGAGCTCAGCTTTCAAAGTGGCGAGAAAGAAAAGCGTGCGGCTGAACTGGCCATCGCCAATACAGAGCTTAATTTTCAAAATAGCGAGAAAGAGAAGCGAGCGGCTGAGCTAGTCATTGCCAATACAGAGCTTAATTTTCAAAATAGCGAGAAAGAAAAGCGTGCGGCTGAACTGGCCATCGCCAATACAGCGCTTAATATTCAAAATAGCGAGAAAGAGAAGCGCGCGGCTGAGTTAGTCATTGCCAATACTGAGCTTAGCTTTCAAAATAACGAGAAAGAGAAACGCGCGGCAGAATTGGTTACCGCAAATACCGAACTTAGCTTTCAAAATAACGAGAAAGAGAAGCGCGCTGCCGAGTTGGTTATCGCTAATTCAGAGCTCAGTTTTCAAAACAGCGAGAAAGAGAAGCGCGCGGCTGAGCTAGCCATTGCCAATACAGAGCTTAGCTTTCAAAATAATGAGAAAGAGAAACGCGCGGCTGAGCTAGCCATTGCCAATACAGAGCTTAGCTTTCAAAATAATGAGAAAGAGAAACGCGCGGCCGAGTTGGTCATCGCTAATAAAGAACTGCGCATCGCCGCCACCGTTTTTGAATCGCAAGAAGGCATGATAGTAACCGATGCCAGCAATATCATTCTTCGGGTAAATCGTGCATTTACTACCATTACAGGTTTTAGCGCAGAAGAAGTCATCGGTCAGCCGCCTCGTACACTTAATTCAGGCACGCAAAGTAAAGCATTCTTCGCCACCGTTTGGGACAACATCAACAACACAGGTAAGTGGAAAGGTGAAATATTGGCTCGCCGCAAGAATGGCGACATTTATCCAGAACACATTCACATCACGGCAGTTAAAAATGCTAAAGAGATTGTGACTAACTACGTCACAACATTCACTGATATTACCTCAAGTAAAGCTGCATCTGATGAAATTGAAAGACTCGCCTTCTATGACTCGCTGACACAATTACCTAACCGCCGCCTATTCCTTGACAGACTCAATCGAGGTTTGGCTTTTAGTGCCCACAGTCGTCATCGAGGCGCGTTACTCTTTCTCGACTTGGATCAATTCAAAAACCTGAATGACACACTAGGTCACGACATTGGCGATTTGCTGTTGCAACAGGTCACTGCGCGCCTAAATGCATGTCTAAGAGAAAGCGATACCGTCGCCCGATTTGGCGGAGATGAATTTGTTGTCTTATTGGAAAATCTGAGCATAGATGCCATAGAAGCAGCAGCACAAACTAAATACATCGCGACAAAAATCAGCCACACCCTCAACCAGCCTTATCAGCTGAGTGGGCACGTCTGCCATAACACAACCAGCATAGGCGCAACATTTTTTATTGGCCATGAAGTGATGGCAGAAGAGTTGATAAAGCAGGCGGATATCGCCATGTATCAATCTAAGGCCAAAGGCGGAAATACCCTGCGATTTTTTGACCAAATGATGCAAAAGGCTATCATTGCCCGAGTTGAACTTGAAAATGAACTACGGGAAGCCATTGAGCAACAGCAGTTTCAATTACACTATCAATTGCAGGTGGACTACACCGGACAACCTCTAGGTGCTGAAGTATTAATTCGTTGGCAGCATCCGCAGCGCGGCATTATTCCACCACTTCACTTTATTCCGTTGTCAGAAGACATTGGGTTGATTTTGCCTATTGGGCAATGGGTGCTCGATACGGTTTGCGCGCAACTCAAAATATGGCAGCAGGATCCACTCACCAGCGATATTGTGTTGGCAGTTAATGTAAGTGCCAAGCAATTGCATCAAGCTAATTTTGTGGAGCAAGTGCTAGCCACCTTACAACGCCACGGTACTAACCCCGCCCGACTCAAACTAGAACTTACCGAAAGCATGCTGGTTGATAACATCAACGACATTATTGCTAAAATGAATGTGCTAAATAAGATCGGCATTCGTTTCTCATTAGATGACTTTGGTACTGGCTATTCATCTTTGCAATATCTAAAAATGTTACCACTGGAGCAATTAAAAATAGACCGCTCATTTGTACAAGATATTGCCACCAACACAAGTGACAGAACGATAGTGCATACTATTATTACGATGGCATCGAGCCTTGGTATAAACGTTATCGCTGAAGGGGTAGAAACCACTGAGCAACGTCGTCTTCTCTGGGATAATGGCTGCTTGCAATATCAAGGGTATTTATTCAGCAAACCAGTTTCGTTAAAAGAATTTGAGGCTATTTTGAAAACCAACTCACAGGGGGTAAACAAGGTCGACATCAAGGTTGATATCACAGAAAAAAAATAAAATAGCGATGAACAACAGCGCTCTCATGGGGTAGTTAGTGCATAAAATGCAAAGCGGATTTTTCGTCTCATTGACTCTTTTTATTGAATGAACCAAAGGCCGCTTTAATACTCGATATGAAAAAAGGTAAGGTTAATACGACCCCTGCTGTCAACATCATTACGCCTGCATAAGGCACATTTAATGATTCGAGGAACAATCCTTGAGGATGAAGTTGTTGGCGCAGCCCCATGAGCATTAATATAACGCCAAGCAAATCTAGCGCTATTAGTGACCCTAATATTCTTTTGGGGCGTGACAGTATATTTGCTTCGGGAGTATCTTCCACATCGCCTGTTCCGTGTGAAATTGTGGATAAGGTAGCCATTTTTCTCTCGTTAGTTGGTATGTACACGACGAATTAACATTTATGCAACAGTTGACCGTATTTTTCCCTACTAAGTTCCACTTAGATACCTTTAAATAACAAACTACGACTAAATGATGACATCGTTAGATAACAAACTAAGACTAAATGATGACACCGGTCGGCATCTGTTTATAAAATGGGCGAGAATACTCGCTTCCACAGCGCTAATAACGACCACGATGTCAGTCTATTTGACCAATACGTTTTTGTCCTATGTCTTTGGGTTCGATTATTTGCTGCGCAATAGACGCTCCGGTAAATTGCGCATGCAGCATATCGACGTTTTTCAAAGACATTATCTCGTTATCACTAAATGCTAATGCATAAATAGGCAAATTCACCCTGGCAAAGCCATATTTTAACCACTGCCCCTCCCCTTGACAACTTACCCCTCTTTTAAGCACCCGCGACGCCATCGCATCATGACGACCTTGGGCAAATCACACAGAGCATTCAACTTATTGCCTGGAAAATAGCCAAATAGAGGCACTGTCAACGGCACTAAGAAATACCAAAGCAGCCAAGAGACACGTTTGGTACTTGCAGAGTTATACCACCACGTTCCCGTCCCCACAGCCACAGTGATTGCGCGAGATATTTGTTTGGTGTCAGGCATAATACCCGACATGTGTCCACCAACACTGTGGTCTATCCGAACAGACTCTAAGTTGGAAAATTACTGCTCGACCGCATCAAGTACCCCAGTAAAACCGTTATTTTCCCAGCTAAGCACATCACTTTTGAATTGTTTACATGCCCATTAATTGATAGGCCAATACTGGCATAATCGAAAGTCACCGCGTGATAACCTTTTGCGGTTAATCAAATAGTAAAATCTTGGTATAAATACTGAGCCACTCCGGTCGCAGCGACAATAATACAGACCCCTTTAAAAGAAGCCATTTGACTGTTAAAAACGGTTATCGCCATAGCGTGTCAGGCTTCTGTTGAAAGCTTCTGCTCTTGCCCTTTAGGACCAGTTGCTACTTGTTCACGATTCGCCGTTTTGCCATCTTTAGTTAGAGTCATCTCGCCCTTCCCGTTTTAACAGTTTCAAATTATTGAGCCATAGCACGTATCTTTATATGAGCACCATTTAATTCGTATGTGAATTAAATTATTTTACTAACGAAATAAAAATCTATAATCCTCAATATTTGCTAGTCAATATACAATTTTCATATTCAAATAAGGCAACTACAGCTTGCGTACAATATTATTATTTCGTACTTTAAATAAATAACTTTGCGATGAATACGTTAATGAAAAAAAGCTGAAATTTTCCATTTATTGCAACTCGCTCATAGTGCTTTATTTAAAGCAGCAAATCGTAAGCTTAAAAGTGAAATGCAAATTAGCACTACTCAGTTAGGCGTGCTCTTCTCACTTGCAAAATGTCACCACGCGCCAATTACCGCCATCGCAGATCAACTAAATATGAGTTATTCAAGCATGTCAGGGGTCGTTGATCGCATGTCTAAGGCTGAATTGGTTAGGCGGGAAAAAAACCGCAACGATGCCCGAGTGCAAAATGTTATTTTACTGCCCAAAGGCAAAGCGTTGTGTGAGCAGTCCAATCTTAACGTTAGAAATATCAATCGCGCTTTATTGTGTGAATTCAGTATTGAAGAACAAGAAATCATTGCTCGATTCTTAGTTCATGTTGCAAAAAATGCTGAAGAAATTGTCTGCAACGATAACTAACCACAGTCAAAGAGGAAATGTGATGTCATCAATTCTCATTGTAGAAAAGAAAAACCGCGTTATGCGCCTTACGATTAACCGTCCTGAGCTTAAAAATGCGCTTAATCGTGCCCTATATGCTGCACTGGCAGATGCTTTGACTGAAAGCCAATCAGACCCTCAAGTCCGAGCCGTGCTGCTTACAGCTGCAGGCGATACGTTTACCGCCGGTAACGATTTAGATGATTTCATAAATCCGATTGAAGAGACTGGTACCCCTTCCGTTATTCGCTTTTTAAAGGCAATTTCAGAATGCGAAACCCCTATTATAGTGGCGGTTAATGGTCCAGCCATTGGTGTAGGGCTTACTATGTTATTACACTGCGACATGGTTTACGCATCTAAAAGTGCACGCTTTCGTGCGCCTTTTACCCATGTCGGTTTAGTGCCTGAAGCGGCGTCGAGTCTGCTGCTTCCCTTAGCTGTAGGTAATGCATGGGCGAATGATTTAATGATAGCAGGGCGCACCTTAACCGCTGACGAAGCTCTGAGTGCGGGACTTATTTCCCGTGTATTCGAAGATGATGCCCTCGTACCAGAAAGTCTGAAAGTAGCAGAGCAGGTTGCTAGTTTAGCCCCCAACTCGGTCAAGCAATCTAAACGCTTGATTCGAGGCGTTAATAAAGAGCAGATAAAAGCACAAATGAAACGCGAAGGTGTGATTTTCGCCGAGCAACTGGCCTCAGCAGAGTTCAAGGAGTCGGTTGCGGCATTTTTTGAAAAGCGAGCGCCTAATTTTAACTAAACAATATTACGCTTTGGGCTTTCACAACGGCATCTTATTCACGTAAAATGTCGAATTTTTATTCCAATTCAAGCTTTTATTAATTCAGGAACATCAACTTTATGTCAGGTATAACCGAGTTAGCGCAATTACTTAAATCCATGTCGCCACATTTACATGAAAGTGAATATGCCTTTTGTACTGTTAAAGGTAACGTTTGCGACTATACCGGCCTAGATCCGGTATGTTTTTTCAAAGAGTCTGAAGGCCTAACGTTGATACTGTTAGCCGATACGGCCCGTGCGGCTAACATTCCTTTTTCAGGCACGTATAAGCAAATTACCTTAACCGTTCACTCCAGTTTAGAAGCCGTGGGACTAACAGCAGCGGTCGCGGAAAAACTGACTCAATACGGCATTAGCGCCAACGTCGTCGCAGCGTATTATCACGACCATATTTACGTGCCAACCGCTAAAGCGGAACAAGCAATGTCAGCGCTAGGCGAATTCGCCACACTGGATTAATGTGCACTAAACGCAATATAGTCCTCAATATCTCACGATGATATAAGTGGGTTCGGTTTATTGGCCGGTAATATTTTTTATTAAGGCTAAACCTAGCGGATTGAAAGCCGTCCCCTCACGCGATTGCAGGCTATTGCTGGATCTAGCCTTAATTTAGCGGTTTTATCATTCACTTTGGGGCTTTGTAACGGACTATCAGACTACATCCTCCTATTAAATGGTTCAGACGATATATGGATCAATACCGTGGATTATTTTCGGTACAGCCAATCTAAACCTTGGATAGCAATCGTAGGAAATGCCGTAGTATGGGTTGCATTTTCAATGACAGAAAACTTAAGTGTGATCGACTGACTTTGTTGCTGTTCAATCTTCTTTGCGAGCGCTTTTGCATCGGTCACCATATCTTGCTGCTGCCCGAAGTCAGGTGACTCTTGCCCTCCAACCGCCATATACACACGCTTAGTGAGTTCACTTTTCGCAACTGGCTGCGACAAAATATCTTTATCAGCAAACCAGACAGATGGGCTACCGATGATATAACTGCTGAACATATCCGGTTGACTGAATAGAATATATACTCCAAAAATCCCTCCCAATGAATTGCCAACAAAAGTACGCTTTTCTGAGTCTGCACGGTAATGTGTTTCAACGTAACTAAACACTGTCTCGCGAATAAAAGTGGCATGTTCGACGGCTTTACCTGTTATAAGTTTCCAGCCTTGGGTTTTACGCGGAGTATAATCCCGCACTCTACTTTGCGTTCCTTTTGAGCCCTTCTCATAAGAAATAGCAACGATAATAAATTCTTGCAACGTACCGCTGTTCATCGGAAAGCGTGTGGCGCCAGAGATAAGTTGGAAACTGTATAAGGCATCTGTTAAGTAGATCACTGGATAGGTTTTGCTTAACTGGGGATCATATGAACGTGGTAGTTTGATATACAGCGGATATATCCGCCCACTAATAGGATCAGTAATATCGATCACTTGGCTTCTAGGGATTTCAAAAGGTGACTGCGCTTGGCATTTTGCACACAGCACTAGAATCATTAGCGTCAGCAGAAACTTCAAATAACGAAACGTTAAAAAATACTGGGCGATGTTTACGCTTACAGAAAATCGATACATTTCAGACTAGACAGCCAAAGGCGTTGTATCTTGTTCGAGGTCCAGTTTATGCAACAGAAACTTTCTCGCGTCAGTGCGCAGTTTAGTTTGCGCTAATAACGGAACTAACTCCTCTGGTTGAATATGACCACCTATATACGACAAACTGATTTCACTGATTAGATTAGCTTCAAATAACGTCGCTGATAACGGTTCAAGATTATCCAATTCGGTGATATCACCTACTTGTTCTTGCACTACATCGATAATCAACTTAGGCATATTCCATATTTTCATCAGCTCGACACTTAGGCGCATAGACTTTTCACTTAAAAATTTCTTAAACACCAACGAGTCCTGTTTGAAATCTGGATCGATCTTTTTAAATGCTTCCACCATAAACTGGAAAATTACTACCTTACCTAAATCATGCATCAGGCCAATTGTGTACGCGGCCTCACCATTTTGTTTGCGCTGCGCACCAAGAGATTTTGCGATACTTGCCACGTCTTGACTGTGTAACCAGATTTTTTCGCCAAAGGTTTTAAAATAAATGGGCTTTTGCTGACATAAATTTTTGATAAAGCGATTAAGCACAAATTCTTTTATGTCCTTCGCCCCCATAAACATAAATGCTTGCTGCAAATTTGTGATGTCTTTATCACCGCGTTTATAGGCTGGGCTATTGGCTTTTTTCATCAGCTCAGTAGCAATGCTTGGCTCTTTTTCAACTACTTTAATAAAGGCTTTCAAGTCAAAATCAGGAGCATTCAATAAATTAGTCAACGCAACAACTGACTGAGGTAATACGGGGAAATGCGTCAATACACTCTCAGGTGACTTAAGCGCCTGATTCACTCGCGTTAAAATATATTGTTCGATGGGATTTAGTGTGGTGCTGGTTTGTGACGGGCCAAGTAGATAATCGTAAAACAAAAAATCTAATCGATTCAAAGAGGCAACACTCATCGTCACAGTGCGTGTCGGTAAGGGGATATCAATTGTTTCAGCTGTATTTGCAGGTTGACTCGGGGTCGCCTCAACCGGCTTAATATTGTCTGAAAGATGAGTAGAGTCAGCTTGCCCATTAGCGCTGACGACCCGGTTGCGCCTAAAAAGGCGTGATATTAATTTTTCAAACATATTTCAATCGGTTCCAACTGGCCCAAACCTAAAATCCCTCGACTTCAACGTCAAGAATATCCCCATCAGCAATAAGCTATTTTTAGGATGTTACACAACTCGTTACACTTGCTAAGTACATTCTAACTGTAATAAAAAAATTACCCAGTATTAAGTTGCTTAAATCTAAATTTTTTATAGTTTAGTCTTTGATTTTTATAAAATTAGGTGAAAAACTATTTACGCTAATCCTTTAGTATTAGTCTGTCTTTGTCGTCCATCCCCGCTAGGACGAAATAATCAAATGCCCTTGCCCCCAATATAATCGCCCGTAAACTCGGCACGTGTCATTAAACGTTATGCGCCAGTCCGGATGACATAAAACAACACGGACGCCATCATAAACTAGCGGATTTAAGCCGACACAACTGTTTGGTTTATTCGAATTTTGGCAAAAGCTTATGGCATTTTATGGATGGCAATCAGCCTGATAGTGTAGCCGTCTCAGGTAACGTTAGTGCGAATCATTCTGCATTGCTGCTTAAAGCGGCGCGATAGGACGCTGAATAAACCTACAGCCAAGACACGCTGCTGCTAGGCTTATTCAACAGGGGCGAGTTAGTGGGATTATTGCCCGAACTCAGCCCTTTAAAAATGGGGATTTACGCGATATATCGCTCACGTAAACACCAGGCGCTAGAACTGAGAACCTTGATCGATGAATTAGTAGAATATATTAGAACCCTTAATATCTAAAAACACCATGTAATCCTATCAACTAACGCGCAAGGTACGTGGCTAGAAACCGTGAAAATAGTCCCTCTACGATTTCCATTGAGGTAGTTAAACGATGATCACCAGGGATAAGATGCAAGGAGCACTGGGCCTGTTGTGCAAATTTGAGTGAGTTATCAATTGAACACACTTCATCTGACCAACCATGCACAATCTCCATGCCGGTACTAACGTTATAGCATTGCTTGATGTACCCATGCATATACAGTGCTGGTGCCAGTAAAAACAAGCCCTTCGCTTGCACTTGCTCAGCAGCGACGAGCGAAACATAGCCGCCCATGCTGGAGCCTACTAAAACAAATTCGTCCACTTCCTCTTTTAATATCTTTACCAGACATTCAACGCGCTTTTCTGGATCGTCAATCCCCCTGTAGTCAACACTCTCAACGCTAAAATGGTGAAATTCAGCAATGCCAGCGAGCCGTTTGATTTTACTGCCCCAAGGGCCACTTTCCTTACCGTGTGAAAAATATACCTTCATGGCAACCTATACTGTAAGTGATGAATAATGGTTCAGTAAACTACTGATAATGCGCTTTACGCACAGAAAATGAATTTACTTATTTGGATTAAAAAACTGGTTATAAATCAGCTTATGCAACATTAGACTTGGTAGTCAAAAACCACTATGTCATCCAGCAGCGGTACAAATACCTTTTTTAGCGCCTCATGCTCAGGATGAGGTAAATAGTTTTTGCGAGCTTGCTCATTGGTGAAGGTCATAAAGACAGAATGTGTAAACCCTTTGTTTAATTGCTCAGGGCTGTTATTGGTACCCCATTCAACCGAATCTACCCCGTCAATTTTAGGCACCATTGATGCAAATAATGCTTCGAGATCAGCGATTTCTGCCGACCCCACTGATTTCTTAAATTTAATCAGTAATATATGCCTAATCATTTTTACGCTCTTTGTGTGGCTGTTATATTATTCGTTCGACATAAGATGAAGTGCATGCGCTATGTACTAATTTCTACGCCAAACACAATACAATTCAATGTCGCGCTTTAGCACTCTCAGATCAGATAATTGACCTTCTTCCACCGCTTTATCGAGTTGCTGCTTCGCATTTTCACATTTCTCACCAAATTGCTGCTTAACGCCGTCTTCTTCAGTCTTTGACGCGCTACATGCGCTTAAACCCAATATTAAAAAACTGACTAATAACAACCCATTACGCATAAAAATCCTTGTTGGCACAAAGTAAACATCAGAGGAGAACTGACTAAAACTCACTTTTATGTAGTTACACAGACAAACCATACAGAAACCCGTTCCAATTAAACGGGATATTTAGCGTCATTGGGTTAAATTAACTATGCGTGATTACATAACCACTGATTTATTCGACACCTCTTAGTTAGATAAACTAAGAATGAGGACAATCAATTTCTGTTTAACAAATAATCCGCAAAATAGTCATTTTCATCCGTAAACTTAGCCGCGATTGAAAAATCTGTTTTATCGAGTAGCGAAGATATAATTTCATCGTTATATTTACGTGAAATCTCAGTATGGATCCGCTCTCCTGCGTGAAAATGATAGGTTTTGCCGATCGCTTTAATTTCAACGGATTGCTGATACTTACTTAATAGGTAACTTTTGGCGATGCCTTCTATTTCGTCATATTCTGGGGCGTGAACAAACCCGTCGGGATTAAATGTTGCCCCTAACTCAGCATTCATACGGTGTAAAAGATTAATATTAAAAGAGTGTGTAATGCCATTTTCGTCGTTATAGGCAGGCAATACTATGTCAGCAGATTTAATCAGGTCGGCGCCTAACAATAATTTGTCATTTTCGCTTAAATTGGCACCAAGTTGATAAAGAAAATCACTGGCAATCGCGTCGGTCATGTTGCCAATGTTTGAGCCAAGAAAAAGTACAATTTTCGGATGATGACTATTTTTGACCGACCCTAACATATCAAAATAGTCGCCATGTTTTGGTATAACTGATACGTGCGGTAGGTTGTGCTGCAATGATTGTTCAAGTTGATCTAACGCATTTTTTGAAATATCCACCGGCATGTAATCAAATTGATACCCCTGTTCACTAAGGGCTTCAAGTAGTTTACGAGTTTTACTACCATCCCCTGCTCCCAATTCAATTAACTCAAAATATACGTTTTTGTCCGCTTGGAATGACGTAATTAAGTCTAGGGTTTGGGTGCTAAATATTTCCATTTCACTGCGGGTTAAATAGTATTCTGGCATTTTCATAATTTCTACGAAAAGCGCATCGCCGTTTTTATCATAGAAATATTTAGACGGTAAGGTTTTTTCAGATTGACTCAGACCTGCGTCAACACTTTGAGCAAATTCTTTCATCATCTTGCGTGTCTCTTTTTTATCATTTTATTACGGCCTGCTTATTTAACTAATCGAATACCTGAGTATTGCCATTGAAAATGTGGCTGAAAAAAATTTCGGTATGTGGCTCTTGAATGGTTAGGTGCAGTAGCGACAGACGCACCGCGTAATACCATTTGGTTAATCATAAACTTTCCATTGTATTCCCCAACGGCCCCTTCACTTACGTTAAACCCCGGATACGCCAGATACGCCGATGATGTCCATTCCCAGCGTAAGCCCCAATCAAATTGATTTGAGGCAACTTCCCATTCAAACTCGGTGGCCAAACGCATTTGCTTCCAATTAGCGAATGCATTGGCTTCATAATAAGAAACATGGGATACACTGGCTTGCATGTCTAGCGCTTTCAACCCCGCAAAGGTGTAATAAAACCACTGACCGTCAATCTGTTTCCAATACAAGGGACTGTTAATCTGATTGGCACATAACCATGTCCAGCCATCGTCTAACCAATAGTTAAATGTGCTATAACCACCGCTTTGTATAAATTCAAGATACTCGCCATTTGTTACCAATGAGGTAGCGATTTCATATGGATGTAAATACACCTTGTGCCGCCCTCGTTCGTTATCGAAGCAAAAGCTATCGTCTTGATGGCCAATTTCATAAACGCCTTCGTCAATATGTAGCCAAGGCATATCTACTGACGTAACCGCGGAATGTTTGCCCATAAGATCAAAATCTGCTTGATACACGGGGTAAATAGGATTTAACGCCAGCGTGTATTTTAGGTCGGTAAGTAACAACTCTTGATGTTGTTGCTCATGATTTATTCCCAAGGTCACAAGCGCTTTGATGTCATCAGATATATCCGAACTGAGCAAACGCACCATGTGCTCATCAACATAATGACGATATTGATAGACCTGTTCAACAGTCGGCCGCGTGATGAGGCCGCGCTGTGCGCGTACGGCTTTTTCGCCGACGCTTTGGTAATAGCTGTTAAACAAAAACGTAAAATGACCATCGAATACCGTATAATCCGCCACGAACTTAGTCAAAATCATTTCTTCAAAAAACCAGCTAGTATGAGCCAAATGCCATTTCGGCGGACTGGTGAAATCAATCGCTTGGGGAATATAATCTTCGATGTTAAGTGGCGCACAAAGCGACTCAGTATATTGCCGCGTTTCTCGATATTGGGCTGATAACATGGTGCTAAGCCTTAAAAAATAATATGTAAAATCTTAATCTAATGTTTATGGTGGCTAACATTGTATTTGATTTAATAAAACAGCAAGAGAAATCAATAAAACCTCGGCGGACTATCTTAATTGTTTATGCATTTGCTTTTACATGGGCAAAGTACGACTGCCAGCTTTCGTGCTCACGGCCTGCTGCTAAAAGATAATGACTCGGATTATCCGCTTTACCCTCGCAAATTCCCTGATAGATACCCGCGATAACCGTACCTAAAAATTCGCCCAATTCAGCGACCCGGTTTTCTCGATATGCTTCCACCGTCATGGGGGTATAAGCTAAATGTGTATCAAACGCCATATTAAGATAGTCAGCGAGTTGATATTGGGTGATCGCTTGACCATGCAAATTGTAGGTCTGAGCATTATGTTTATCCTCAGTTAGCATTTTTGCGTATGCATAAGCTAGCTCTGTTCTTGAGGTATAGCCGCATCGACCATTACCGGCACAATTAAATATGCCACTTGCTTTTTTATAACCGTCGATATATTCAATATCAGGTTCTATATAAATGCCATTCCGCCCAATAACCCATTCCAGACCACTGCTGCTAATATCTTTTTCGGTTTGTCTGTTACTTTGCACCACTGGCGAAAAAGCGGTGTTTTCTTCTGCCCCTTGTATGCTGGTATAAACAATCTTTTTGACCCCAGCGCGCTTCGCTGCCTGAATAACATTTCTATGTTGCTCAATACGTTTGTCAGGGGCATCCATACCGGAAATAAGCAGTAAGGTATCAACAGATTGTAACGATTTTTCCAACCCTAATTTGTCATTGTAATCACCTGGACGAACTTCTATGCCTAAATGTTTGGCTTTATCTGGTGTTCGCGCTAACCCGATTACATCTTCTTTTGTCAGCAAAGCGATTGTTGCTTTAACTACTTCTGTACCTAAATGCCCACTTGCGGCGGTGATTGCAATTTTCAATGTGATTTGCCTTTACTTTAATATGAAATACACGTGTTCTTGTGAGTTTATCGATTCGGTCTATTCACAAGTAAATACATTGGTAATGGTAAAGACAACTTTAGTTTGCGTTATAAGTTCCACGGTTAGCCCTTACCTTCGTCAAGGAAGAACACAATAAACTTAGCAAAATTATGATATCGCTCATAGCGACCACCTTTGATATGACCTCCATTGCGTATATCGAATATTAACTGTTCGTTATTCGTCCTTAACTTATTAATTTTTGATACCCATTTTGCTACTTCCCAATAGCCAACTGCCGGGTCGTCTATAGCTGCGCTAACATATATACTAGGATAGTCTTGAGGTTGAATATTATCGTATGGGGAGTATGACATTAGATACTTGTATACTGCCGGGTCTTTCTTTGGATTTCCAAACTCATCCCAATCTGAAATTGTATAATTCAGCGTTTCATCCATTAGGGTGTTAACTACATCAACAAATGGCACTAACATAGCCACTTTTTTAAATAGTTCAGGCTCTTTATTCAACGCTACAGCAACAATAGTTCCACCTGCGCTCTCCGCAGAAGCATAGATATTGCCTTTCTTCACGAAATTGGCTGACACTAGAAAGTTAGCTACAGATAAAAAATCTGAAAAGGAATTTTTACGATTCATTAATCTACCTTGTTCATGCCAATCATTTCCTAGCTCATCACCGCCTCTTACATGTGCAATGGCATACGTAAACCCTCTATTAATTAGGCTCATGGCTATTACTGGAAACTCCGGGGGGATTCCTTCGCCATAGCTACCGTATACGTATAAGTACAACGGTTGAGTTTTACTGGGTGGGGTATCTTTATGATAAATAATAGAAACCGGTACTTGTACCCCATCACTTGTGTCTACTTTCAGTTGCTTAGCTATGTAGTCTGCTTTCTTGTAACCTGGTATTTGTATAGTTTTCTTTGCCACGATTTGCTTTGTATCTACGTTGTATTCGTACACTGTTCTAGACGTTAACAAGGACTCATATCTGACTCGTAAAATATTACTATTAAGACTCTGTTTGATATCACCAAACGTTAACCCATACTGCTCATCATCAAATTTAACAAAATGACTAAAGCCTGTATTTATATCGGTTATCCTAAGTTGATCTACTCCATTTTTTCTTTCATGCGTAGCAATAAATTTTTCGAAAACTATCGTCTTTTTTATAATGGTGCCAGCTGAACTATCAATCAGCTTAGTTGCCTTTTCTTCATCAAAAAAAACGGTGGTGTACTTAAAAACATCAGAATTTTCATCGAGGATATTAGATTCAACAATGAACGTTCCGTTAATGTGGTCAAGAAAGAAAGTAGCCTCTTTATCTCTTGAGAAAACCAAAGTAGGCACAGCAACATCTTTAGTTAAGTCGAGAATCCTTACTTCTGAGCTAGACCAAGTAAGACTATTGATTATTAAATACTTGTTGGACAGTGATTTATGGATGAAAACAAAACGTTCGTCATCTTGTTCTTCGTATAGTGTTTTGTATTCAGCGCCGGAGCCTATCGACTTAGAAACAACTTTATACTCTCGGCCGTACTCATCAAGTTCAACATAGTATATGGTGTCAGATCCCCTGCTCCATTCAATATCATCTTTAACGTTATCAATTTTTTGAATTATTTCTGCGTTACCATCAACAGATTTAATATGAAGTGAATGAACACCGGAAGAGTTTTCTACCCACGCCAAATACTTGGCGTTAGGTGATAATTGCAAACTTAGTAATTTATATGAAAGCTGATTTTTACTTCTAATATTCTCGTCTAATAATAATTTTCTATGACTAGATCCCGGTGGCAAATAGTACCAAATGCGGTATTCGCCATTTTGTTGATACTCTGTATGTAAGGTAAGTCCCGCATTTTCCCAAGTGTCTTCGGTCTGCCCTTGTGGCAATCTGCTCTTTATTTCAGCAAACACTTCAGAAATTTTATTACTTTTAGAGGCAAAATAACGTTTGGTCTTTTGTTTTTCAGACTCAAGATATTTGAGCACTGGTGGGGAGCTTATTTCCGAGGTTTCTGTGTCCCTAAGCCAGTGAAAGTGATCTGTATACAACTCTCCATGCCGGACCTCCTGAAAGATAGGGGGTAAAGCCTCTGCTTTATTAAGTTCAGCCGGGTTAGGATCGTTTTTACAACCAACTAAGGTTAGTGCCACAAGGATAATAAATAGCTTCATTTAGAGTTCGCATTTTCCAATGTATGCCCACTCTATAAAAATATTCCCAAAGTCGCATCGTTTTTAACCGCGAATTCAACTCCGAAGTGCACCACTCGCTAAATTAAGCTGCGC
>TARA_R110001632_G_scaffold233106_1_pt1 | contig 142167 bp, 126 predicted proteins | sample TARA_R110001632 | Tara Oceans TARA_R110001632 (sample SAMEA4398266) | marine metagenome | biome: Polar Biome; feature: [SRF] surface water layer (ENVO:00010504); material: water (ENVO:00002006), including particulate matter (ENVO:01000060) such as... | depth 5 m
AATGACCGTTTTACCGAGATCAAAAAAGACAGCCACTTAACCATCGAAGGCGAATGCCGCCTTAACGTCTTCAAAGACAAAACCGACATTATCGACGGCAACCTACAGCAAAAAGTAGGCTCGAAAGCGATACTCGATGCTGCCAATGAAATACATCTTAAAAGCGGCAACAAAGTAGTGATAGAGGCTGGCGCTGAAATCACCCTATTGGCTGGCGGCAGCTTCATCAAAATAGATGCAGCGGGTGTATCGGTTGTCGGCGGGGTCATTAAACTTAACTCCGGTGGCAGTGCAGGAGCGGGCAGTGGATTTAGTGGCGCAGTGGCTCTATTACCTAAGGGAGAAAAAAGTATAGCGCCTCCTGAAAAAATCGTTATTACACCGACTCCTGCACTGAAACAACAATTGATATCCGATCAACAACAAGATGAACCCGTGACTGAAGTGTGCCAGAAAAAAACCGATGGTACCTGCCCACTAACGGATTGTCCTTGTGGGAATAATTAATTGATGAACACATCCGATACGTTCCATCTACAGGCCGGTTCGCTTCAACCCAATTTACAGCATTACCTAATTGCAAACCGCTTGCCGGGGAGTATGCCTAACTTAATGGCGGATATGTATGCTCATAATGGGGGCGCTGATAATGCCATTTTGTACCTTAATTCAGAATTATCAGAACTGCTTGAAGTGAGTCCTTATGTCATAAGAGTGCACGAAGGCGATTTTGTACTTAAGCAATACGAACGTAATGCGGTTGTTCAAAATGGTTGGTCTGGCATTGTGATTTCTGTTGCTGATACAACAAGCTTCGACGAATTATTAATGCACTTGCGCCAACGCTTACTGGTGTTATTTTCTTCAGACAGAAAAGGCGTTTTACATTTCTCTAATCCAAATGTCGCCAATTATTGGTTTGGGGAAGCTGATACTAATGAAACCGCTGTGTGGCTTGGGCCGATTAAGCAAGTATGGTGGTATGGGGCAAACAATTCTCCAAATCAGGCTTTATGGTGCCATATTTGGAACCTCTTAGACGCGCCACCAGTGGATACCAGTCCTCCGCCTTCACTATGGAGCATCACAGAGTCACAAAAAGCCGCACTTGAACTTAAAAAAGTGGATAAAGTCTTAGCCGAGTTTTTTTTAAGCGCCTCAATAAGTGTGAAAAGCAGTCAGCAGTGGCTTAGGTATCGAAGTTTTTTTTGTGATGCCAGTACTTTGGGATTGACCGAGCGTGACAATGTTTATCAATACCTTTTGTTATGCAACGAGCATGATCATGCAAATGAAAACCTTGATGATAACTTCAGAAAGGTCGGTGCAGACGGAAATAACCTTGATAAAAGCCTTATTGAAAGTCTCGATGTTGCTTTTATCCAAACACTGAGTGAATCAAAAAAACTGCACCATATAAAAACGCGTCTAAAAAGGGATAGATCGTATGCTAACGGATAAAATAGGCTCAGGTCCTGCCTGTGATACCACTAAATTATTTATTGAAGTAACGGGTATACAGCATGACCCAAGCTACAGCTTTCAATTTTATGGTGCAAAAGATGACAGTCGGAAAACAGAAATAGAAGGCAAAAAAGTCTGCCAGCTATTAGGTGATACCAGTATCTATAGTTGGGAGTGGGAAAAAAACGCCTCACCAATAAACGCTTGCTTATCGATTGCGGCGGAAAATGGCGACATTACACTGCCGCTGTATGACGATGCGCAAGCAAAAGAACGGGTTGATGGTGAGCAGGATTACCTATTGCACTCTATTGTACCCCTAACCCTATTACCCACTTACAATAAACACCTACAAGATAATGAACGTTACGCACCCACCCGTAATGGCTATCTGTACATTTTTTATAACAATAAAGCCTGGCGAGAGCTGGAAATACACGCCTCCGATAGTGAAGGTGTGCAGTTTCAGGATGTGGATTTATCTGCGTATCGTACTGGTGAAAACAATACTTTCTCGTCAGAAAAACGAGAGGCGGTTGGTAAGCCATTAAAAGAAATTTGGTTGCCAGTAAAAGATAATAACAAAGACACTCTTGTGCATCTTGCCTACTCCGATGTGCCATGGAGTGGTGAGCGCTTAAATTATCTTGAAGCGAATCTATCTGAACTGAAAAAACGCGCTCAGTTTTTGCACGCACTAAAAGGTATAGAAAATAGCCCAAACAACAGAGCCAAAGAAACGCTTGTACTGCCAGCGACAACGTTGCCGGAAATGCGAGTTCGTGCGGACATTGAATGGCATACCGCTGAGCCGATTAAGTTCAATCGTGACCTAACCGGAAGTAGCTTAAACCAACAATACACAGACATCAAAAGTGGTATAGAAAAAGCCAATAACAATGGTGACGAACAATTCGAAGCCCTAATGCATCGAAGCGCGTTTCAGTACGAATACGGTATGAAAGAGACGGCGTTGCGATCTCTGATCACCAGTGACAATGACTTAGATAAAAACTGGGAGGCCTCACAAAGCCTAGACTATCTTAGTGATGCCAAAGCTCGCCAGCTAAGAACCTTAGTGCTAGATGACCCAGTGTTTGATTTAAAACAGCGTGCCTTTATGGTGCTTTCTGGTGCGGCGTACATGCAGCAATTGTATGTGGATATGAGCCAACAAGAATATTATCAGACCGCCGAACTGACACAACAAATGATCATGACTGAACGCTTCGGCCAACAAGACAACGCACTTTATAAATTTAATAGTGATGTCAGTCGAGATTTAAGAGGACGTTTTCATCGGACATTACGTACAAGAGAGCGCTTGATTGCGAACCGTGACATCAAAGAACTGCAATATTACGTGGATCAAACGCTCAACCGTCAACGCACGGCAGATGTATTGCGTGATATTTCTTCATTAAATGGCCTGAATTCAGCGGGCGCGCACGCGATAGTCAGCCATTCTATGAGCGCGCTGAGTATTAACATTGATAAAATCGATGTCTTTTCAAAATACCACTATATATATAATTACCTGCCTGCTGATCGGCCTCTTAATCAGATAAAAAGTCTGACTCTAGAAGACTGTCATGCCACATTAAGAAAGGTCTTATCTTCTCCTAGTCATCCTCTTTGTAAGGTGTTATTTGTTGAAGAAGAGGCTGTTAGCTTGGACTCTGAGTATACACCGCCAGAAGCCATGAATGACGGCTCAGGCTTTGCTACCCCAGAGAGCTTGGCACAATGGAGCCAGAAAGATTTTGTCCTCGAAGACGATCAGCTGGAAGTCATTGACCTGGTGTTTATCACCAAGAGCAATGTGGCTGCCGATAAAGTGCAAGATGCGTTTTCTCTAGCAAGGCGTGTGAGCAGTATTCTGAATAGTATTTTACAAGGTTACTACGAAGCGCTCATGTCCATCAAAGACTTGGCGTCAGAAGCAAAAGTCATCCAGTTTAATACCGCCTATGCCTCGGTATTGGCGTTGACTAAGGCAACGAATCCGACCTGCCTTGGCAAAATGTTGTTTACCTCGGCCCAAGGGGCGGAAGCCAAAGGCTATGTGGTGGGCGTGCATGGTCAAGGATTGAAATTTGGCCTCAGTGCGGATGACAGAGAGCACATCAAAAATAAAAGGCGCAAAGGTCTACAAGGTCGCTTGCATGAAGAAAATGGTCGCTTAGTCGTAGCGTCCAATAAAAAGCCGTTTAGTAACGCGGACAAAGCCAACTTGGTGGATCGTGGCAACCTAAAAGTGGTGGTCTTACCAGAAGACAGTGAAATGGCGCAAGCCTACAACCAAGCCAATACCCAGCGTGCTTTACGGAACATGAACAACCCTGAGATCAACATTAGCAACGCCTACGAGCGCATCCGAATCCCTTACTGGATTGTAGCCATTGAAACGGTGAATTTGGTTTTAAACTTTAAGCACGTTGAATCATTTATTGAAAATAAGGACCGACTATATTCGGTTGCTAGTATTGCAAGTGCTTCTCTGGACTTGGGCGTGGCGGTTACCCATGCGGCGAATTTGCATAGCCAAAATGCCACATGGTTAACTCGTACCGCCAATAAGGTAGCGTTTACATTGCCCAACCTAAGGTTAGGTAGTGTTGGACTGGTGAGTAGTGTTAGTGTTTTAGGTTTTGCGGGGCTTATTGGCGGCTTATTGACCGCTGGCCTTGCTGGTTGGGAAGCACTTCAGTTGTCCGCGAAAAATGACGATGATGCTAGTGCTGCTATGTATATGGTGGCCGTGGGAACCGGCATGTCTACTATTGCCACCGGCTTGTTTACCACCAGTGCGCCTATTTTATTCGGTATGGGGCCGATTGCCTGGTTAGGCATTGGCATTGCGGTCACGGGTGCACTTTTATACATGCTATTTTTAGATACACCTATTGAAGAGTGGTTAAAAAATGGCCCTTTTGCCGACGACCCCGGTGAGCAATACGCCCACCTCCAGGATAATAAAGTTGCGTTCGAACACTTTGTGAATTGCCTGTTCTCTGTGCAAATAAAAGCCTATAAATATGATCGACAAACGGGCTTGCCAGAGGGCTTTAATTCCGCCATGCAGGCCAAAGGTGTCACCCATGCAATACGAGTGAGCAGTAACCTCGCGGTGCTCATAGGGGAGGACAACGCCCGTATCGAGTTTTATGCTCGTCCTGCTATGCTGGAAAAAGTTGAAACCCGCTCTCGAATCGGTATTTCCCATGACGAGGAAGTTAAATCGTTAGGCAATCGACCACTAGCGATCCTCGAACAATCGTCGGGCTCAGAAAGCACGGTCTATTTTGTAAAACATGATGTCGCCTTGCCAGCCGCCCATAGTGATAGCTCTTTATGGGGGGGGAAGGTTCATAGTTACCGCTATGAGAAGGCCTTTATTGCGCGAGTGAGATTACACATTGGCGATGAAGTGTTTCCCATGCCTGCATTGGATAAAGTCACTTTTGAGGACGAAGTATTTCATCCTCCTCACTTTACAGAGGATGAAAAATCTTGGATCAATCAAGCCGTTACCATGACACCGAATCAACAAACCTGACAGAGTTACAATAATACGACATCTTTGAGTGACAAACATTTAGCTCTAAGGTGAAACGAATCCTCGCAATAAGTGTTAGACAGTAAAGGGTAGAATACATGGCCTTCGTTAATGCCTCCACCAACAGACAAAACGACTCGCAAGCTCCAGATCGCCGTTCCGTAAGTGAGTACCAAGACACGGCTTATAACTCACAGAATTTCCCCCCTCAGAAGCCACGTCGAGAAAAGGGCTTCTTACGCCGCATGATGACCAGTGGCAAACCTTTTTCGTTTAGTCAAACCACGGACAGCATCACAGTTTATGGTCTAGATCAGATTACGCCTTCCGAAATGACTAAGATAGCCGCCACGAATCAACAGGAAGTGTACTGGGATGAGCAGAGTCTCAATGGAGAGGGGTTAACGGGCTGGTCTCATGTATATGGCATCATAGTCGGTTTAGCTAAGACTTGTTTAGTGGTTGTGTTGCCTTTGTTTTACGTGATTTGCTTGATAGGGCTTTTTTTGGGTAAGGGGGGCGTCGTTTTTGGTTGGAATGATGGTTGGGATGATATATTTATTGGCATTACTCTCTACTCGACCTTACCTTGTTTGCTTATTTACCTTCATTATAAGTTGTTACATGCTGGCTATATGTTTTTAGCGCCGTTTCTACGCCCAAGCCGGATATTTGAGTTAAATCGTACTACCGGTATTGTGACTTTGTTTAAAAAGAATCAGCCTTTTTTTACACATCCTTTTATTGAGTTTGATTGTGTGTTGGTGTCGTCACCGACCCAGCAAGGTTTTTTAAATTACTCGTTAACGTTAATTCATCGCTACCGTGATTATTCGGTGGGTGTGCCCATTAGTGGCTCCATGGGAGCCAACCATAAAGTGATTGAATACCATCGATTTTGGAACATGGTGCAACGCTACATGGACATCAGCCAGCCGCTGCCAGACATTTTAGTGTTAGAGCCTGCTCGTCAACGCGACCCAACCACCATCGCTTATGACAAAGAACACAACCGCAGCCCAAGATACTGGCGTGATATGACAGATAAGGAATTTAAGCAAAAGATGGATGAGATCGAAAAAGCCCAGAAGAACACCCCCGTGACAGGCAAGCCGATTGACATTTTCGAAGCTTCTAATACCACGGTAAACAAGAAGCACAATCGAAATAAGAAAAAGTAGACAATGGAACCGATGGATATGGATTTTTCTCAAACGCCTAAAAGCGGACAAGACGACTCGCAAGCACGACCGGATAACACCATCAGGCAATATCAAGACACGGCTTATCACTCAGAAGATTTCCCCCCTCAGAAGCCCGAGTAGAGCAGGGCTTTTTACGCCGCACGATGTCCAGCGGCAAGCACTTTTCGTTCAGTCAAACCACGGACAGCATCACCACCTATGGCTTAGACAAGATTACGGCTTCCGAAATGGCTAAAATAGCAGCAACGAAGCAGTAGGAGGTGTATTGGGGTGAACCGCGCCTCAACGGAGAGGGCTGAACCGGATGGTCTCGAGTGTATTCTATCATTGTCAGCATAGCTGATATTTGCCTAGTTGCCTTTGTGTTACGCCATTTTTTTATTAGGGTTATTTATTGATAAAGGTGGCGTAGTGGACGCTTGGAGTGACGGGTACTCTGATATTTTTTTGGGAATTACTCTGTACGCGACCTTACCTTGCTTATTTACCTTCACTTTAAGCTGTTGCAGGCAGGTTACGTCCAAGCCTGATATTTGAGTTAAATCGAACCACGGGGATGGTGACTTTATTCAAACGCAACAAGCCGTATTTTACTCACCCTTTTATTGAATTCGACTGTGTATTGCTGTCGTGCCCCACTCGCCAAGGTTTTTTAAATTACTCCTTAACGCTAATCCATCGGTACAGCGACTATTCGGTGGGCGTGTCGCTGGGTAGTTTATTGGATCCCAACGCCATGGTTGATGAATATTTACGCTTCTGGAATATGGCATAAGGTTATATGGACATTAGCCAACCTTTGCCAGACATCATGATTTTAGAAGGCGCTCGTCAACGGGACCCCACTACCATCGCTTATGACAAAGAGCACAGTCGTAACCCAAGATACTGGCGCGATATGACTGAGGAAGAGTACGCGCAGAAATTGAAGATGCTGAAAACTGAGCAAAAAAGCATTTCAGCGACAGGAAAATCGATCGATATTTTTAATAAGAGTGTAGAAAATCTATCTTCTTGAAGATTTTTAAGCGTGCGCCAATCATTCATTGACTCTATATAGTGGAACAAAGATCGGGTATAGGCCGGTTATCGCTGTTTCACGAGTTTTCAATGGGGCACAAGTATGTTGAGATGTTATCTAGCACTGTTACTTCTTGGTGTGATTTGGGGGTCGAACTTTATATTTATGAAGTGGTCGACAGCACTGATTTCACCTATGCAAACGGTGATGTTACGAGTGATATTTGGTTTTATTCCTCTGCTGGTTGTGGCGTGGTATAGCAAGCAACTTAAAGTCAGTCAGTTGAAGCATTTATTTCATTTTGCGGTGATGTCGGTGCTCGCAACGACTTTCTATTATTACGGGTTCGTAGCCGGTACAACCTTAATACCAACCAGTGTGGCGGGTCTTTTGAGCGGTTCAATTCCGATTTTTACCTTTATTTCTGCATTTCTATTTTTACGTAAAGACCGGCCTACATTACAGATGTTTATTGGTGTGATCATGGGTTTTATAGGGATCGTTGTCAGTGCTAGGCCATGGGAAGGTGCTGAGGGTGTTAATGTTGTTGGGGTAATGTGGATGTTGGCTGGAACGACCAGTCTTGGCGTTTCGTTTGTTTATGCGCAACGTCAATTGTCTCCGTTGAAATTACCACCTTTGACTTTGGCCACTTGGCAGACTGGGTGTGCATCGTTGACGTTGTTGATCTTGACTGATTTTTCTGGCATCACAAGCATTACTTCTGATCTTAAAACCGTATTAGGTGTCGTTATTGGTCTTGGAGTTTTAGGAACGGGAGGCGCTTTTTTCCTTTACTATTATGCTATTGAAAAGCTGGGGTCGGTAAAAGCATCAGGGGCTACTTACATAGCACCTGTAGTGGCCGTCATTATTGGTGCGTTTGTTGGCGAAGACATGAATAGTTCAATCGTAGTGGCTTTAGTATTAATTTTAGGCGGGGTGATACTGATACAGACAGGAGGACGTAAAGCACCACTTTCATGAAAGTCTGGTGCTAATTGATTATAAATATAAACGTCATTTTTCCATCATTTGAGTTCTTAACACTCTTGTTATTCTTCCACTTCAGATAGGGTGAATTCTTGCTGGAACCACTTCCAAACCGCATCGACACCAAGTTGCGGTGAACGGCTTTGCTTACGTACTAAAAAATAATCAGGCTTAACAATTTGAGTTTTTTCAAAGACGGGTATGAGTCGTCCAGCCAGAATGTCTTTTTCAACAAAGACGCGACAAACTAGTGCAATACCTTGCCCTGCCAGTGCTGCATCAATCGCGAGTGTTGTTTGGTTGAAGGTTGCCCCAGCGAGTTTTTCGACAGTCTTAATAAAAGCAGGCCATTGATTATGGGCATCGTGCAAAATGGGGAATTGCTTCAAGCTTTCAAAGGAAAGAGGGAGTGAGTGGTTAATTAATAATGTCGGGCTAGCGACAGCAATCAGCTCTTGCTGGAATAACCGTACCGCTTCCAAGTTTAGGGGAAAGGGGGCACTGGTTAGGCGTACGGCAATATCAATTTGGTCTCTATCGAAGTCAGACACCGACTCAGTAGCGACGGTGCGTAATTCTATATCAGGCAAAAGTGCGTTGAGCTCTCCCAGTCGTGGAATCAAAATCTTTGCAGCGAAGGTCGGGGTGACGCTGATAGTGACCATTTTTGGGCGAGATCGTATGTTGTTGGTAGCTTCGCTCATAACATCGAATGCGTGAGTAATGTCGGCTAAAAAGACGGCTCCTTGCGTTGTTAACGATAACCCCCGTGGCAGTCGCTGAAAAAGGGTTTGGCCTAGGTGTTCTTCTAACGCTCTGACTTGTTGCGCAACCGCGCCTTGAGTGACGCCAAGTTCTTCCGCTGCATTGCGAAAACTTAATCTTCTACCAGACACTTCAAATGCACGTAGGGAATTGAGAGGCGGAAGCTTTCTTCGTGAAATAGTCATTATCATCACCCAGTAGTTTTTCTACATTCTAAGTAGATTATTAAACGCGCGAAAGTCTTGTTTTTATACACCATACTGAAACCCTAAAAAAATAAAGGGAGTGATGTATGACAAATCAAAAAGTGGCGTTAATTATTGCCGGTGGTTCTGGTATGGGAGCGGCGTCAGCACGTAAATTGGCGCAAGAAGGGTATTGTGTCGCCATCTTATCATCTTCAGGAAAAGGTGAAGCTTTGGCGAAAGAGTTAGGGGGGATAGGAGTCACAGGCTCTAATCAGTCTAATGACGATTTGCAGCGTTTGGTGGATTTGACGATAGAGAAATGGGGGCGCATTGATGCATTGGTAAACTCTGCTGGACATGGTCCTCGTGCGCCAATTCTTGAAATAAGTGACGATGATTGGCACTTAGGCATGGAAGTTTACTTGCTAAGCGCGATTCGCCCGATTCGTCTTGTTGCCCCTATTATGGCGGCTCAAGGGGGCGGTAGTATCGTGAATATTTCGACGGCTTGGGTTAACGAGCCAACCGCCATGTTCCCAACCTCCACTGTTTTTCGGGCGGGTCTGGCCAGTTTCATGAAAATTTTCGTGGACGATTTTTCTGCGCAAAATGTGCGTATGAATAACGTATTACCTGGTTGGATAGATAGCCTCACTGAAGTAGAGGAGCGTCGAGAAATGGTACCAATGGGGCGTTACGGCAAGACGGAAGAAATTGCTAACACAGTAGCATTTCTATTGTCAGATGAAGCTGGTTACATTACTGGACAAAGCCTTCGCGTGGACGGTGGTGTGACGAAATCGGTTTGATATAAAAGGAGTCGTCTACGACGACAGTCGTGTTTGCATGGTGTCGAGGTGCTTTATTGATTGGAACGTTAAGCGATTTGAATGTTACTTCTGATTTATTAAATGAGAAGTAACATTAGGGAGAGAACTCTATATCGCCTCGACGGGTTGGCTTACTGAGTTTCCCATATTTTTACAGTGTCTCAATCAATACCTTTTCAAAAAAATTGGTCACGCCTTGATAATCATGTAACGGTAAGATCTCGGCGACATATTGATCGGGGCGAACAATAATGATGCCGCCTTCTTCTTTATCGACTCCGCGTTTTTCATAGAAACAACCTTCTGCAGACTTTGCGCTGTAGACTTTTTCATAGTCTTTTAATCCGTAAAGGTCTTTTGACGGCTGTAAAAGTGGATGGATATTGGTAACTTCAATGTTTCGATGTGGTTCTTGGAAGACGGCTTGTAGGTTGATGATTGCGTCAATGTTCATATCTTTTGGCGTAAAACGTAGTAGGGGGGAAGCGGGATTATTTTGTAAAAACTGACAAAGAGCTTTTACTTGGCAATCGACTCCCATGAAGCGTTCTTTTCCAGCAAAGGCGAAAATGTGCCATCGGCCATCTGCCTTCATGCTGTGCCCAAGGTGCACGGGTTTTGCATCTGCATGACGGGTTACTTTTGCGGAATGAAAGCGCATGCCGATGGTTTGTCCTGAGGCAAGGTTTTGATGCGTTCCTGATTTTACTAACGTCGATGCTGGGTAGTGAATCGCTGTGCCAGCGGTGAAGCGGCCAAACTGCACAAAGTATTGTTGAAATGCAGCCGGATCGATGCCGTCAGGGTTGCTCGCAGATTTAGGTTTGGCACTGAACATTTTTGAAAATTCGCGATCAAAGTCGATTAGTTGTTGAGCCACAGTTTGTCTTTCAAAAGAATAACTTTGTAGTAGCTCAGGCGTCGCTCTTCCGGTTAAAACGTGGGCGAGTTTCCAGCCTAAGTTCCAGGTGTCATTGACGGAGGTGTTTAGACCTTGCCCCGCTTTTGGGCTGTGCGTGTGGCACGCATCGCCAGCGAGAAAAACACGTGGCGGACGACCATCTTCGGCATCATCAAATGCTGTCGTTAAGCGCTGGCCAATTTCATACACACTCCACCAAGCAATCTCTTTTATGTCGATGGTGTAAGGTTGCAGAATACGGTTTGCGGCGGCGATTAAATAGTCGGCCGTGATCGACTGTTTGGAGAGTCGTTCAGTATTGTTTAGTTTGTCCAATTCAATGTACAAACGCACCATGTAACCGCCTTCGCGAGGAATGATCAGCATGTTGCCTTCGTTGGCAGAATGAATGGCGGATTTTAAACGGATATCAGGAAAGTCTGTCGTCGCCAGTACATCCATTACGCCCCACGCTTGATTGATCGAGTCGCCGACTAATTCACGACCAATGGATTTTCGTACCGTGCTACGAGCGCCATCGCATCCGACCACGTATTTGGCTTTGACTGTTTCAATCACGCCAAGGTGCTGAGAGTCCAAGCGCTCAAAGGTTAAGGTGACTGGATAATCGGTTGCTTGTTGATTCACTTCAAGGTGAAGTAACTTACGCGAGTAGTGTGGCACGACTTTTCCAGGGCCATGACGCATCACATCAAGAAACGCATCGTGAACACGAGCTTGGTTAATAATGACGTGCGGCATTTCAGATAAATCGTCCTCGACGTCTTGGATTTTTCCACTGCGAGCAATGTGTTCTGGCAGATCTGCATCCGGTTTCCAAAAAGCGGTTTCGTTTACCCAATACGCTTCTTGTTTGATTTGATCAGCAAAATCATAGGCTTCAAACATTTCCATTGTACGGCAAGCAATGCCATCGGCTTGACCTACTAATAAGCGGTCGTCTTTTTGTTCAACAATACAGGTAGAGATACGGCCAAATTTTGATAATTGCGCCGCAAGATTGAGTCCGGCAGGACCGCAGCCAACGATCATCACATCCACTTGAGACGGTAGCGGGAGTTTTAATGGCGGCGCGATGATCCGATCCGTCGGATCGGCAATTCTAGGGTCGCCAGGGTGAAAACCATCTTGATAAAATTGCATTGTTTCGTCCTCTTATTATTGCCAGTGACTTGTAATCTGGATTGAAAGAAACTTTAATCAATTTTAGATATAAGTAAAAATAGATTTTTAACGCAAGACTAATAGAAAATGCATAGATGAATCCTAATTTATTGAGACAACTTGCCATCGTGGTAAAACAGGGCTCGTTAAGTCGAGCCTGTGAGCAGTTGTATGTGACGCAACCTACTTTAAGCAGAAGCATTAAGTTACTGGAAATGAAAGTTGGTGCGCCAGTACTTATTCGAACTCGTTATGGTGTCGAGCCGACAGAGATTGGTGCAAGGCTGGCGCAAATTGGTGAGCGTATTCTGGCGGAAACAGAGCAAGGCGAAGAGGTTATTCGCCAGTTTCATAGCGGCTATCATAATGAGTTTGTTATTGGTATTGATCCGCTTTGGGAGTTTGCGACGGTTGAGCAAATGACCGCGTATTTTATGAAAGAAAAGCGTTATGTTTTTCATTTTCGTACGGGCTCTGCGGCGGCTCAGATTGAGTTATTGCAAAATGGTGAGCTCGACTTTTTATTGGCACCAGCGCACCTTTCCGTTAAACAAGGAACATTGGATCGACAATTATTGTTCCGGGATCGTTCTGGTGTTTTTGTTGGTAAAAAATCGATGCTTCTAGGCACTCATAAACGTGTGTCTCAAGCCGTTTTGGAAAAACAAAACTGGATGGTGGCAGGTGCGAACGCGGGTTTTTTAGATCGTCCTAGTGAGTTAGTTGGTTTAAAGGCCGCTAGCATGGCGTTTACTGGCAGTATTCGCTCGGTACTGCATTTGTTAAATACCACTGACATGCTGGTTCGATTGCCTGCTCGAATGGCTTTAATGACCGGCGACGTGGGCATTGAACAGATGATTGAGGTGGAAGGGCCACTAGGACCAAGACGAGACATCGCACTTTGGTCGAAAGCTGACAGTATGGAGCGACCAGAGTGCCTCAAAATTCATGAACTGATCCGTGATTTTATGCAGGCACTGGAGGACTCTGTGCCGACCTTCGAGTTGGATTTGTAACTCAAAAAAATCAAGCCGGTTCTTGTCGATAAAATTGACAGAGTAGTCGGTAAATCTCTGGCATTTTTTTCTTCATCATTGTTGGGGATTCAAAGAAGGTTTCGCTGCACACCGCGAAGAATTCGGCAGGGTTAGTTAACGCGTATTCATCAAGTGGTAGGTGTTTGTTGTGTTGCCAGTCGTTTTCAAGACGTTGGAATGTTGCAGTGAATATATCGTGCCACTCACCCGGTTTCATATCAGGGTGCATAGGCGGCGCGCCATTCGCGCCATCACGAAGCATGTCTAATTTATGGGCGAATTCGTGAATGACAACGTTGCTTGCTTTGCCATGACGAGCGTGAGCGCCTGTTTCTAGTATCGATTCCCACGATAAAATCAATGGCCCGCGTTGCCACGCTTCGCCGCTTAAACCACGACCTTCGGCATGGACAACGCCATCTTCACTTTGATAAGGGTGATTGGCAATAAAATCCCCTTCGTACAAAATAATGGTTTGGCAATGGTCATACCAATCCAAGCCAAGATGCAAAATAGGAACACAGGCCATAGTGGCGAGTTTAAGACACATCGCGTCGGTAAATTCAAATTCACCGCCCGGTGCAATACCTTTACGAGCTAGAAAGTGAAAGCTCATTTCGCGTAAATTGTCGCGCTCACTACCTTGATAGCGTTCCATCACTGCCCAATCAGCAATCGCAGACTCCCATTGCTCTACTGTGAAGTCCATGGCCTTGATTCGTCGGTTTTCTAGCCAGTTATCAAGTGATTTAAACATAATTATATCTCGATTAAATAGGTCGGTTTCTTATATTATTCGCTGCGATTTGAAACCTGTAATAATATCCATTATGACATACGATAAGTCGAGAAAACGGGGTGAATACTAAGAAGTAATGAGGGATTTCTTTCAATACAATCTCTCCTTAATATTTGTGCATTCCTCCAACTTCCTTGCCTTAATCTCGTTTGTGATTGGCTATATGATAGATAATCAAATCATGACGTCATTCTTAAGTTGAAAAATCAGCTAAGACTAATCGAGCCAAGAGAGAGTTTTTTTGAAGTCATTCCTTATTTCTGTATCACATTTTCGTTCACAGTCATTTTTACTGTTTAAAGGGTCTGTGTTGATATCATTATTAACTAACGCAATAAGTTATGGCCATGCATCAGAAGCTGTCGTTGTCTCTGAGAGTGTTCAGCAAGATCAAGTGCTAAAGTCTGAAGAGTCTCAATCAGGCCAGCAAGATTCCGCATTAAAAGGGTACGTATTCTCTTCTCAGACGGTGATTGATCTAGCAAAAAAACTGGCGCAGTCACCAATGCAACCAGTGGAAAAAGCACCAAAAGCCTTGATCGATATGGATTATTCCATGTATAGGAAGATCAACTTTCAGCAGAACCAAGCAGTTTGGGGCAATACGCCGACAAAATTCTCCGTGCAATTGTTTGCGCCTGGCTTTTTATTCAAAGATTTAGTGACCATTGATGTGGTTGAAAATGGTCGTGCGTTCCCACTAAATGTCTCTGCAGACTCCTTTACGACGCCGAATCAAGAAATCAGTGAGTTAATCTCACAAGTGGGTAAGTACGCTGGATTACGTCTGCATTATCCGATTAATAGAGCAGACCATAATGATGAGTTTGTTGTTTTTCAAGGAGCGAGTTACTTCCGAGCGGTGTCGAAGGGCCAGTCGTATGGTTTGTCAGCTCGTGGTCTTGCGGTGAATGTGGCACAGCCGAAAGGAGAAGAGTTTCCGATGTTCAAACAATTTTGGATTGAACGTCCTTCTTCTAGTCAAGACGCCATTGTTGTTCATGCATTATTAGACAGTAAAAGTGTGGCTGGCGCGTATCGATTTGGTATTTACCCAGGCAAGCCCACTCGCATTGACGTTAAGGCGACATTGTTTCCAAGAGTTGATTTGAAGCACGTTGGTATCGCGCCATTGACCTCTATGTTTATGCATAACAGCTCGCTTGATGCATCCGACTTCCCTGATTATCGCCCTGCGGTTCATGACTCTGATGGATTACAGATTCTCACTGGCAAAGATGAAATGATTTGGCGCCCTTTGAACAACCCAAAAACCTTAGAAGTGAGTGCGTTTAGCGATGATTATCCAAAAGGTTTTGGTTTGATTCAGCGTCACCGCAATTTTGAAGATTATCAAGATTTAGAAGCCAATTATCATACTCGCCCTTCCGCTTGGATTAAGCCTTTGAATGATTGGGGGCAGGGCCATGTTGAACTGGTGGAAATTCCTTCAGATTCAGAGACAAACGACAACATCGTGGCTTTCTGGCAACCAAAAGAAGGTTTTAAAAAAGACCAGTCTTACACCTATCAATATTTAATGACGTGGTCGAATAACACACCAGTTTCAATGGATTTACCGCGTATTGTGCGCAGTGCTAAAGGGGTAAAGTTGTTTACCGATAGCCCTGAAGTGGTGATTGATTTCAATAAAATGCCGGACGTTAGTGTCGAAGATCTGACCGTTGATGCCAGTATCAGTCAGGGTAAAATACTCGAAGCCTTGATTGTGAAAAACCCACACAATAATGGCGTACGTGTTTACGTCACTTTTGATCCACAAGACGCAGATTTAGTTGAACTGAGAGTTCAGCTAAAACAAGACGAAGTTGCTATCGCACCGACTTGGCTGTATCGCTGGGTGAAGGAGTAAATAATGTTTAATAAGGAGGTTGATGCAAAGCGTGCGTTACCCACTATTTCGCCATTGGACATGCCTAGGCATGCGGTAAATGAAGCGTCTCATGCTCGAAAAGCCAAATTTTCATCACATGATATCGTCACGTTTTTGGCGCGATTATTTGTTTTGATATGTACGATTGGCTTGTCTTGGTACGGTGCCACTGAAATGTACAGTGTGCTGAGTACGAATGCGATTGCAGGATTGCAGTGGTTGTTTTTGGTTCTTTTTTGCATCAACTTTACATGGATTTCTTTCGCCTTTTCACAAGCCACGCTTGGTTTGCTTTACCAGTTGTGGCCTTTTTCGGGTCGCCGTAAAGAGCAAAATGTAGAGGGCGTGACAGCAATTTTATTGCCTGTTTATAACGAAGACCCATCACGTATTCGAGCCAATATTCAAGCCATGCACGAAGACATTGTGAAGCAAGCATCAGGCAAGTTTGCTTTTTTTATTCTTAGTGACACTAACAAAGCCGATGCTTGGGTTGCCGAAGAGCAAGCCTTTCATTCACTGTTAAATGACGATTCAGCTGCCTGTCCTATTTTTTACCGTCGCCGTTATGACAATGCGGAACGCAAAGCGGGCAATATTGCCGAATGGGTAACGCACTTCGGCAATGATTACGAGTGCATGATTGTGCTGGATGCCGACAGTCTAATGGGCGCAGAGTGTCTGATTTCACTGACTCGCCGCATGAGTGCGGATGCCAGCCTTGGTTTGATTCAAACCTTACCGACTATTATTCGCGCCGATACTTTGTACAGCCGTATTCAGCAGTTTGCGAATCATTGTTTTGGTCCTATCTACGCGTCTGGATTGGCTGCGTGGCACGGTGGTTCATCGAATTTTTGGGGACACAACGCCATCATCCGAACCAAAGCTTTTGCAGACGCCTGTGGCTTGCCTGTATTGGCGGGCAAAGCGCCTTTTGGTGGTCATGTCATGAGTCATGACTTTATGGAGGCGGCTTTGTTGCGTCGAGCCGGTTGGGGGGTTCGTTTTGATACCGATTTAACGGCGTCTTACGAAGAAGCGCCACCGTCGCTGGTGGATGTGATTGTAAGAGACCGTCGCTGGTGTCAGGGGAACCTACAGCACAAGACGTTTGTGTTTGCCAAAGGCTTTCATTTTGCCACGCGCTTGCATCTTTTATCCGGCATTATGTCTTACCTGAGTGCGGTTTTTTGGCTGATGTTAATCGTCGTCGGTTTCGCGCTCGCCATACAGGCGTATTTTGTGCGTCCTGAGTATTTTGCTAATCCGTCTTTGTTTCCAACATGGCCTGTGTTTGATTTTGAGAAAGCGCTGTCTTTGTTCATCTTGTCGATGGCGCTGGTGTTGGCACCTAAAGTGTATGGTTGGTTAGCGGCGATGCTGAATATTCGTCGTTGCTTGCAATTTGGCGGCCCCATTTTATTGACCTTGAGTATTCTGGTAGAAACACTGTTATCAGCTTTGTACGCACCCATTCTGATGCTCGCACAGTTTCAAGTGGTTTATGGTGTGTTTAAAGGCAAAGACAGTGGCTGGAAACCTCAGTCTCGTGACGATGGGGCTACATCATGGGGCGTCGCTGCACGTGCGCATTTTAGTCATACGGTATTTGGTGTTGTTCTGGCTGGTGGCGCGCTCTTCTTAAGTCCTCAGCTGTTTTATTGGTCTTTGCCGATCAGCTTTGGCTTAGTGCTGTCGATTCCATTGTCTTGGTTGAGTGGCGGCAGAAAACGCGGCAACGTGATTCGCTATGTTGGTCTGCTGCGTGCACCTGAAGAAAAACGCCCTCATCCTATTGTTGTGCTGCAATATCGTTATAGTACCGACCTTGCTCAGCCACGTTTTGACACGGCTTTACCATCGTTAACGCGTCTGATGTCTGATGCTTCACTGTTCTATTGGCACCTTGCACAAATGCCGGCAGATGAGTCGAATAAAGAGTTTTGCCGTGCTTGGATCTGTGCTGAGTGGCAAATTATGAACAGTGGTAGCATTAATAGTTTGCTTGCTCATTTAAGTGAAAAAGAATGCATCGCGATTTTGCAACATCGGACACTAATGCGCGCGATGCAAAAGTATTTACCTGAAAACAAATGTGTCATTAAAGAGTCAGAAAAGCGGGTATTTGCATAGCAAGCAACGCAATGAGAGCCGTAATTTATACCTCTCATTGCGTTTTTTTGATACTAAGAAAAATCGCTGAGAGGGAATTCACTTAAAGGGAATTCCCTCGTTATTTTAGGTTGCCTCATTGAAAACATCGTATTGACGGAGCGAACCCCTTTCGCCTGCAACAGTTTTTTACTCAAAAGTTCATCATAGCTATCAAGGTCTCTGGTTATGATCTTTAGTAAATAGTCACAATCCCCACTGACGGAATGACATTCTTGTATCTCAGGACATCCTTGCACAATAGAAAGGAAAGGCATCAGCGTTTCCGGATGGTGGTTATCCATTGACACTTGTGCAAAGGCAATGACATTTAAGTTCACTTTCTTTGCGTTCAACTCAGCCGTGTAGCCTCTTATATAGTCTTCATCCTCTAGGCGTTTTAAGCGTCGCCAACAAGGTGCGGTTGAAAGGCCGATCTTCTCAGCTAAGTCTCGATTACTCAGACGACCGTCTTTTTGCAGGGCTGAAAGAATACTGATGTCAAATTTATCAAGCATGAAAGTGTTTCCATTTTTTGTTATTTGAAGAAACTATATTGCTTAGTTTGTCAAAGAGTCGGCAATTAAGAAAGATAATTTCGGCCAATCCTAGATAATATTAATAACATCATACTTATAAAAATAAAGCTGAAAAGCAGCTATAAATGGTGTATTTCTATGAATCAATTGCTAGAAGAAAAAAATCACGTCACGAATTTTATAAGCCAAAAGCTTGAATTTGACTGGCTTAACGTCAGCCAATTGATGCTCCTGTCTCGTGCGTTGGATGAAATAGAAGAAAAAGAACTGGTGCCTGAGAAATTAGTCTTCAACCAGTTTTCCGCACGAGGGCATGATTTTGCTCAGATTCTCTTAGGCTCCTTATTGACTCATCCTCACGATGCAGCAAGTGGCTATTATCGATCCAGACCCTTTGTCATGAGCCTTGGTATTAGCTTGGATGACGTGGTTGCCTCGCCAATGGCTAAGGAAGGAGGCTACAGTGACGGCCGAGACATCGGCGTAGTATGCAACTATCCTAATATTGAAAGAAAAGGCGCTATGCTGTTCCCTATGTGTGGCGGTGTCGGGGCGCAATATTCACCCATATCGGGTTGGGCTCAGTCTATTCTCTATCATAAAAATCAGTTAGAAGACGCCAGTTATGCTGGTGCTATTGCCGTTTCTATGGGTGGTGATTCATCCATGTCTACGAATGGTTTTTGGGCCGCTTTGAACATCTCGACGACCAATAATTTACCGCATTTGTTTTACATTGAAGATAATGGTTACGGTATTTCGGTTCCGCAGGAAGTACAAACACCTGGCGGTGATCAGGTGGCTAATCTTCAAGCCTATAAGAATCTAAAGATTATTGATGGTGATGGTACCGACCCAGAATTGACTCCAGCGCTAATTAAAGAAGCCGTAGATTATGTGCGATCTGGACAGGGTACTTGTCTGCTTCGCCTAAAAGTCCCTCGTTTATGTGGTCACACCTTTCAAGATACTCAAACGTATAAAGCGGCTGACTTTATTGCAGATGAACAATCAAGAGATCCGCTTCCTAAGCTAAAAAACTATCTAGTAAAAAATGGCTTAATGAGCTTGGATGAATGGCAAACGTTAGAAGACGAGTGTGACCAAAATATTCGAAATGCGGTCGATAAAGCAAAACAACGCAAGCAACCAGATCCAGAAAACCTGACACGTTTTGTTTACGCTGAAAAGAACCATGTTCAACTTAGGGGCGGTTTGGCAGCGAGTGGCCATGTATTTCCAGCTCAGAATGATCAGTCTAAACCTGAGGGTTCACGACTCAATATGCTGACAGCGATCCGTAAGACACTCGATTATGAGTTGGAAACAAACCCTAAAGTCATTGTATTTGGCGAAGACGTTGGGCCAAAAGGCGGTGTTCATGGTGCAACGCTTGGGTTGAATGAAAAATTTGGTAGCAACAGGGTATTTGATACCAGTTTATCTGAGGAAGGTATTATCGGTCGTTCTGTGGGCATGGCACTGAGTGGATTAATGCCAGTGCCAGAAATACAGTTTCGCAAGTACGCCGAGCCGGCTGCAGAGCAGCTTTCAGATACCGGTATTATGCGATGGCGAACCAATAACCAATTTGCTGCGCCTATGGTTGTCAGAATTCCTGGAGGATTTGCTCGCAGAGGCGACCCATGGCATTCCATGAGTGATGAAGTTGAGTGGGCACATAAAGTTGGCTGGCAACTTGCTATGCCTTCCAATGCAGAAGATGCCGTTGGCTTACTTCGTTACGCACTTCGGGATAATAATCCAACCATTTTTTTTGAACATCGATTCTTGTTGGATAATAGTTGGTCCCGTAGGCCTTACCCTGGTGATGATTATGTCATTCCATTCGGCAAAGCTAAGACTATTCTGACTGGGACGGCATTAACTGTTGTTTGTTGGGGCGCGATGGTAGAGCGCTGTGAAAATGCAGCCAAAAAGCTTGATATGGGTATCGAGGTGATTGATCTCAGGACGATTCAGCCATGGGACAAAAAAGCGATACTTACCTCTGTGGAGAAAACCGGACGTTGCCTGATTGTTCATGAAGATAATAAAACCGCTGGGTTTGGGGCTGAAATCGCTGCTACGTTGGCTGATGAGTTGTTCTTTAGTCTTGACGCGCCGATCCAACGATTGACGATGCCCGATATTCCTAACCCTCATAACTTTTTGTTGTTAGAAAAAGCCGTACCGAATGAGCAAAGCATTGCTCTCGCCATGACAAAATTGATCGAAGTGTGAGGGGGAAATGATGAACGAATCAATGAATATTACACTTCCAGTTGGTGCATTAGAAGGAACGGCAGCGGTACTGTCTATTTGGCTGGTAGAAGAGGGGGATAAAGTTCGAAAAGGCGATCCAATATTGGAGCTGGAAACCGACAAAGTATCGATGGAAGTGTGTGCTGAAAATGATGGTTCGATTGAGAGAATCTTGGCTGCATCGGGTGATAATGTTGATGAAAGGACTATTCTTGGTTACTTGAATTGTGCTGCACAACCGATCTTAGAGAAATCTCCCTCACTCGTTTTTGACGACTCTTCGCAAAATGAATCAGTGGCGAATTTTAGCAAATGTGATGCTGCTAGCGATGGTTCAAAATGCCATTTAATCGGACCTGCAGTTAGAAAATTGCTCAGAAAGTATGACCTAAATGTAGCCTCAATCAAGGGGACGGGTAAAGGTGGGCGCGTCACTAGAGACGATATTCTTGCTTTTATTAATACAGGTGCTGATAAAGGACAAAATGGCTCAGATGCTTTTAATGCACCTAAAAGCGCGAAAGGGTTAAAAAGTAACATTGTTCCCCATACCGCCATGCGTAAAAAGATCGCAAATCACATGGTGGACAGCTTACTTCGTACTTCTCCTCACGTTACTAGCGTCTTCGAAATGGACATGGGTCGTATCATTGAGCACAGAAAAATGTGCAAGATGGGGTTTGAAGAAGCGGGGGTGAAGTTGACTTTTACCGCTTACTTCTTGGCTGCTAGTGCTAAGGCAATGCAAAAAGTCCCAGTCATTAACTCTCGTTTTTATGACGATTACTTGGAAGTGTTTGAGGACATTAACATCGGTGTCGGCACAGCCTTAGGTGATGATGGGTTAATTGTGCCTGTTGTTAAACAGGTTCAAGAGAAAAACTTGTTTGAAATTGCCTCCGCTCTTCAGCAACAAACAGATAAAGCCAGACAAGGCAAGTTGGCCGCTGCCGACATGAGAGACGGTACTTTTACCATTTCAAATCATGGTGTCAGTGGCAGCCTTTTTGCTACGCCTATTATAATTAATCAGCCTCAGATTGCGATTTTGGGCATAGGTAAACTTGAAAAAAGAGTCGTAGTGGAGGATGTAAATGGTGCAGACACAATTGTCATTCGACCAAAATGTTACGTGTCTCTTAGTATTGATCATCGAGCGTTAGACGCGCACCAGACCAACTTGTTTTTGAGCCATTTTGTCGATGTTATAGAGAATTGGGGGAAATAGTACTTAGCGACATGGATGTCTGTATAAGGTGACATCCACGTCGTTATTTATTCATAATTACATTGATGAGTGCTAATTCAGTCCACCAAATCGTTGGTAAAAAGATTGTGATGCCTCGGGAAGTGGGCCATCGGCAGATTCTAAATTTTTCCCTAGCCATTGCTCTGCGGCTGGGGTGATTTTGCGGTAAATGTTTCGACACAGTTGTCGAGCGGCTCGGCCTTCCCAGTCTCCAGGTAAAAGTTCTTCTGGAAGCTGTGGGTCTCTCAACAGTAGTTTTCTATACTCATGAATCAATAAGGTACGAGTTAGGAAGCTGGATTCAGCATCGATGTTGTCTTTTTCATCAAGCTCTTGCCATACGGGGCGAAACAAATCGATGAATTCTTGGTAGTGAGCGCCAAGCTTATCAAGTTCCCAGCACTCTCGCACAAGCAGTCGAATTTGTTTTCCTGCCAGTTCTTCTTGTTGATGTGTTTTGAATACAATGACTTTGCTTTGTAAGTTCGATGACGCCAAAACGGTATTCACGTCACTTAAATTGGCGCTTGGACTGCCGATAAGTTGCCCCGTTAACACGCCAAAGCCTTGCCAGTTCAGATTCTCTAATAGTTGCTTTCTTTCATCCGCAGACAGCTGTTGGGTCATGATTAAGCACCAAGATCCATCCCATACTGTTTGATTAGCGCTGTATACTCGTCGAAACGCTTGTTCAAACTTTCGTCGACCAGACCCCGTTAAGCTGTAATAGCTTTTTCTTCCAACTTTGTCGCTGGTTAGCCAGCCATCTTGTGTTAAACGAAAGATGGTCGTTCTCATTAACCGCTCGTTAATTCCCATCGGCTCAAGCAGTTTGATTAAACTACCTAACCAAACGGTTCCACCATGTGGCTCAATCGTATCGCCATATAAGGTGATGACAAGAGAAGAGGCTCGAATGGGTTTTTGCTGTTGGAAGCGAGTGATTAATGTGTCTAAAGTATTAAGTTTATTCATTATTAACTGGTGATCCAGTGTGAGTTAGCCGAGCGGTTATTCTCTTAAACCTGTTCGGCTTAGTAAAGAAGAATAGTCTTAAAACGCTAGACTAACTGGTTTTTTGTGCTTGAGTGTATTTAGCTTTTGGGCTGATGTGACCGACTTTGAAGGGTTGGTCTATCTGGTTCTATGGTATTTAATGGAATGCATTCAACCATGGATGTGAGGCATCTTTTTGAGAGTTCTATGTATTCTTGTGTGCCCGTTTGTTTCCATTTTAGTTCATCATCCGTTACCGATCGAATGATTTTCCCTGGTACACCCATAACCAGAGATCGAGGTGGGCAGGTGAATCGATTCTTTATGAATGAAGCGGCGGCGACAATCGAGCCTGCGCCTATTTCAGAGTAATCCATAATAACACTGTTCATACCGATTAAAGCATCTTCGCCAATAACGCAGCCATGCAAAACAGCACCATGACCAATGTGCCCATGTTTACGAATAATGGTGTGGCTATCAGCAAAGCCATGAACAACACAGTTGTCTTGGATATTCGATTCTTCTTCCATGGTAATGCGTCCAAAATCCCCTCTTAAGCAGGCTCCTGGGCCAACATAACAGCCTTCACCAATGATCACGTCGCCAATAAGCGTCGCGGTTGGGTGTACGTACGCACTAGGGTGTACGACAGGCGTGACACCATCTATTTTGTAGTAAGGCATGTTTTTTCCTTTTTTATTTGGTTCTTTATTTCTTTTATTTTAGATTATTTTGTGTCGATATGTGTTAAATAATTTCGTTTTTTTACGTTAAAATCGAAAATTATCAAGATTTATTTTTGATTTAATGAATTTCAAATCATCACTTTTATTTTTAAATATTTGATTTATAAGTATATTTATCGTTTCTTGATTGGGTTTATTTGATTGTTTGACTAAAGGGATACGTAAAAAGTTAAATTTATTATTGTTTTGTATCTAATTATGGTTCATCTTTATATTAAGTGAAACGTGATTGAGCTCACTAGAGTGTGTTTGGCTGAGCGAATTAATAACAATAAGATCGAGTGTTGAATCAAATGACAAATAAAAATTATCAATCATTGGTGGTGCATCCGGCGGAGAGAGGGGTTCAGTTGGTACAGTTGAACCGTCCAGAAGCATTGAATGCACTAACGACAGGGCTATTGGCAGAATTATCCGATGTCATGGATGTGGCTGAGGCGTCGGACGATATTCGAGTTTTGGTTCTTACTGGAAGCTCGAAAGCGTTTGCGGCAGGAGCTGACATCAACGAAATGGCAGAACGTGATCTCGTTGGTATGCTGAATGATCCTCGTCAGCAATATTGGCAGCGTATCACTCGCTTTTCTAAACCGGTTGTTGCGGCCGTTAATGGCTACTGTCTTGGTGGTGGGTGTGAGTTGGCCATGCATGCAGACATTTTAATAGCAGGTCGCGATGCGCAATTTGGCCAACCCGAAATTAATCTAGGTATCATGCCTGGAGCAGGCGGAACCCAACGTCTGTTGCGTGCTGTTGGTAAATCTCTCACCATGCAAATGGTGCTCACCGGTCAACCTATTAATGCCCAGCAGGCAAAAGATGCTGGTCTCATTAGTGAAATAACCCAACCCGAACTTACGGTTACTAGAGCTTTGGCTTTGGCGAAAGTCATTGCGAGTAAAGGCAGTCTTGCCGTGCGCTTAGCAAAAGAATCCATTCTAAAAGGTATGGATACTGACTTAGCAACTGGCCTGCGTTTTGAACGCCATGCTTTTACTGTGCTGGCAGGTACCGAAGATAGGAAAGAAGGGATTCTGGCGTTTAAAGAAAAACGTCAACCAAACTTTTCTGGTCGCTAATTTTCTGGGTGTTATTTTTCAATTCTTAGAGAGGCAATAGTAAATGAGCTTCGAACACATTCTATATTCGGTTGATTCTGGTGTCGCATTATTGAGCTTAAATCGCCCCAAGGCGCTTAATAGCTTTAATGAGGCGATGCACCTTGAAGTGCAGCAAGCACTAAAGTCTGCTCTAAAAGACAAGCAGGTTAGGGTGCTGGTTTTAACAGCAGAGGGGCGGGGGTTTTGTGCCGGACAAGATTTGTCTGATCGAAATGTTGATCCTAGTGCGGCATCACCTGATTTAGGGGTGTCAATTGAACGTTTTTACAATCCGCTGATTAAGCAATTACAGGCTTTTCCAATGCCGGTGATATGCGCCGTTAATGGTGTGGCGGCAGGTGCTGGAGCCAATATTCCTTTGGCATGCGACCTGGTTATTGCGGCGCGTTCTGCCAAATTCATTCAGGCTTTTTGCAAGATTGGTTTAATACCTGATTCCGGTGGAACTTGGTTTCTACCTCGCCTGATTGGCATGGCAAGAGCCAAAGAGTTGGCGCTGCTGGGAGAGCCCCTTATGGCGGAAAAAGCGCTGGAGTGGGGGATGATTTATAAAGTTGTAGACGATGAAGATTTGCGCGAAGAGGCAATGTCGTTGGCGCGCCGTCTGGCAACTCAACCGACCAAAGGTTTGTCTTTTGTTAAGCGTGCGCTCAATCAAAGTTTTGATCACGATTTTAATACTCAACTCGATGTTGAGCGTGATTTACAGCGTATGGCGGGTCAAACGCAGGATTACCGTGAAGGCGTAAAAGCCTTTATGGAGAAACGTACTCCAGAATTTAAGGGAGAATAATCATGCCTGCCTTGAAACAAAGTACGCCTATTGGTGTGATTGGTGCTGGCGCGATGGGGGCGGGAATTGCTCAGGTAGCAGCGCAAGCAGGCCATCAAGTTAAGCTTTATGACAACCGAGAGGGCGTGGCGAAATCTGCTATTGAAGGTGTTGCCAAGCAGCTGGCAGTCTTAGTAGAGCGTAAAAAATTCACTTCAGAGCAAGTGCAGCAAATATTGGCGCGATTGCATGCTGCTGACACACTGAATGATTTTTCAGATACGGGTTTGGTTGTGGAAGCCATTGTTGAAAATATTGACGTTAAGAAAGCCATTTTTGACACCTTAGAATCTGTTTGCGCTGAAGACTGCATTTTGGCGAGTAATACCTCTTCTATTTCTATTACCCGTTTAGCAGCCGGAATGAAACGCCCAGAGCGTATGGTGGGAATGCACTTCTTTAATCCGGCACCTATTATGAAACTGGTGGAAGTGGTGTCTGGCTTAGCAACGGATTCTGATGTGGCAACCTGCCTTTATGAAACCGCATTAAATTGGGGTAAAAAGCCAGTTTATGCGGCCTCTACACCGGGGTTTATTGTCAATCGAGTAGCGCGTCCTTTTTACGCGGAAAGCTTTCGTTTACGACAAGAACAAGTGGCCGACTGTGCGACATTAGATGCCTTGTTACGGGGCGCGGGTGGTTTTCGAATGGGGGCTTTCGAGTTGACGGACATGATAGGTCACGATGTAAATTATGCCGTCACCTGTTCCGTGTTCGATGCTTATTATGGCGACTTCCGTTTTCAGCCGTCTTTGATTCAAAAAGACTTGGTGGATGCTGGCTATTTAGGTCGAAAATCAGGTCAAGGTTTTTACTCCTATCAAGATGGGGCTGAAAAGCCTGAGGCTCAAGTCGTCTCTGTCTCGTCTTCGACTAATGCGAGCAATATTCAGTGTGAAGCGTCTGGAAATGTTGGCCATCTTGCAAGATTGGTTGAGCGTTTGTCTCAGTCTGGTATTCAAGTGACACAGGTGTCTGGTTTGGCGAAAGGCTATCTGAAAATTGGTAGAGCCTTGCTGGGGTTAACCGACGGACGTATGGCGTGTGAACGAGCCAAAGATGAACAGCTTGACGAGCTTGTTTTGGTGGATTTGGCACTGGATTATCGGAGCGCAACGCATATTGCCTTGAGTCGTTCGGCATCGACATCCGAAGAGGCGTTTAATGACGTTGTTCAGTGTTTTGATTTGGCTGGCATTAAGGTAAGTGAAGTCACGGACTCACCCGCGTTGGTGGTGATGCGAACGGTCGCTATGTTGGCGAATGAAGCAGCTGATGCTGTTTTGCAGGGTGTTGCAAGTGTTGATGGTGTGGATACGGCAATGTGCTTTGGCTTGAATTATCCAAGAGGTCCATTGGCATGGGCTGACTCTATTGGTGTTGCAGAAGTAGAGACTGTGCTGGGTAATTTGCAGCTGGCCTATGGTGAGGATCGTTATCGTCCTTCTTTGTTAATGCGTCGTATCGCTATGTTAGAAGGAAATTTTTATGACCAATAATTTTGCTGAAGAGCAAGCAAAAGTGCAGCTTGCAGAACGTTGTGCGCAAGCTTTGTATGAACGAGATGTTGCCACTCAGCATTTAGGTATTGAGTTGCTATTTTCTGCGCCGGGGCAGTCTACAGTACGCATGACTGTGCAGGGCTTTATGTTGCAAGGACATAAAACCTGCCACGGCGGCTATATGTTTACTTTGGCGGATTCTGCCTTTGCGTTTGCCTGTAATACCTATAACCAGCCAACCGTTGCGCTTGGTTGTTCCATTGATTACGTGGCGCCAGCTTTCCAAGGTGATGTGCTTACGGCGAGTTGCCATGAAAAAAGTCGTGGTGGCCGTACTGGGAATTACGACGTAGAAATTCGAAACCAACAAGAACAATTGATCGCTATATTTCATGGTAAGTCTTACCGAGTTAAAGGCGAGATTCTTTCGCAGGAGAATACAAATGACTGATGCTCTTATTATCGATGCTATTCGTACGCCAATTGGGCGTTACGGTGGTGCGCTTTCTAAAGTCAGGGCAGACGATTTGGGTGCCATTCCGATTAAATCTCTTATGGAAAGAAATCCGACAGTAGATTGGTCAAAAGTGGATGATGTTTTGTATGGCTGTGCGAACCAAGCGGGTGAAGATAATCGCAATGTGGCTCGAATGTCCTCTTTGCTTTCAGGGCTTCCACACAGTGTTCCCGGCTCGACGATCAATAGATTGTGTGGTTCTGGTATGGATGCGGTTGGCTTGGCGGCCAGAACCATTCGTGCTGGTGAAGCGGGATTGATGATTGCGGGTGGCGTTGAGTCTATGTCACGGGCGCCATTTGTGCTGGGGAAAGCGGATCAAGCTTTCTCTCGTCAAGCGGACATGTACGACACGACGATCGGTTGGCGCTTTGTTAACAAGTTGATGGCAGATCAGTACGGTGTGCATTCTATGCCTGAAACCGCTGAAAACGTAGCGGAAGATTTTCATATTTCCCGTGAAGACCAAGATTTATTCGCCTTGCGTAGCCAGCAAAAAACCGCTGTTGCTCAAGAGAATGGGCGTCTATCGAAAGAGATTATCCCAGTTGTTATTCCGCGGCGTAAAGGAGAGCCACTGGTCGTGTGTCAAGATGAGCACCCTCGTGCCGACACCAGTTTGGAAACCTTGTCGAACCTAGCAACGCCATTTCGTCTTGATGGTAAAGGCTCGGTGACGGCAGGCAATGCGTCTGGCGTGAATGATGGTGCTTGTGCCTTGTTGTTGGCTAGCGAAGAAGCGGCTGCGACTTATGGTTTAAAAGCGCGTGGCAGAGTATTGGGTATGGCGGCGGCAGGTGTTGAGCCTCGTATTATGGGCATTGGTCCTGCTCCAGCGTCTAAAAAGGTACTTGCTCAAGTGGGCTTAACACTAGACGACATGGACGTGATTGAATTAAATGAAGCCTTTGCGTCACAAGGTTTGGCGGTATTGCGCGAGCTTGGTTTAGCGGATGACGATGTCCGCGTTAATCCTAATGGTGGCGCTATCGCGTTAGGTCACCCATTGGGGATGAGTGGTGCTCGGCTTATTACGACGGCGTTAAATGAGCTGGAAAGTAAAAATAAACGTTATGCCCTATGCACCATGTGTATCGGTGTTGGGCAAGGTATTGCGATGGTGATTGAACGACTTGATTAGTCGATAGTAAAACCCCTTAAAACAAAGGTTGCGTGCTGTTAGCGCGGTGTCAGTATAGTGCGCCGTTGGCAAGGTATGCAGTCGTAAAAAATTTAACTCTAAAAATAATAAAAGAGAGAACACAATGGGTATTCGCAGTCGGTTTAATCCAGATCAACTTGATCCGATGGAAACAGCCAGTATTGATGAGTTGCGTGCTCATCAATTGGAGCGTTTGCAGTGGACGGTTAAGCACTCCTACAACAATGTTCCTATGTATAAGCAGCGTTTTGATCAATTGGGTTTGCATCCTGATGACATTAAAACGTTGGATGATATTGCCAAATTGCCTTTCACGACAAAATCAGACTTACGCGACAGTTATCCTTATGGGATGTTTGCGACTCCGATGAGTGAAGTGGTCCGTCTTCACGCTTCCAGTGGTACAACCGGTAAGCCGACGGTGGTGGGCTACACCCAAAATGATATCGATAATTGGGCAAATATTGTTGCTCGTTCAATTCGTGCCGCGGGCGGACGAAAAGGCGATATGTTACACAATGCCTATGGCTACGGTTTGTTTACTGGTGGTTTGGGTGCGCATTACGGTGCTGAGCGCCTTGGTTGTACCGTTATTCCAATGTCTGGAGGGCAGACTGAAAAGCAAGTGCGCCTCATTCAGGATTTCCAGCCTGACATTATTATGGTGACGCCCTCTTATATGTTGAACTTGCTAGACGAAATGGAAAAACAAGGCATCGATCCGCTTGGGCTTAAGTTGCGTTTGGGGATTTTTGGGGCTGAGCCGTGGACCGAAGAGTTACGCCGCTCAGTAGAAGAGCGAGCTGGTATTCGTGCGATGGACATTTATGGTTTGTCTGAAATTATGGGGCCAGGTGTGGCGATGGAGTGCGCAGAAAGCCAAGATGGGCCAACAGTATGGGAAGACCATTTCTATCCTGAAATTGTCGATCCGAATACGGGCGAGGTGTTGCCAGATGGTGAGATGGGTGAATTGGTATTTACTAGTTTAAGCAAAGAAGCTTTGCCAATGATTCGTTACCGCACGCGCGATTTAACTCGTTTATTACCGGGAACCGCTCGCCGTATGCGCCGCATTGACAAAATTACAGGCCGAAGCGATGACATGATGATTATTCGTGGTGTTAACGTCTTCCCAACGCAAATTGAAGAAGAGGTGATTAAAGTAAATCACTTTTCAGAAAACTACGAAATACATTTGTATCGCAAAGGTAATATGGATGGTATGGATGTACATGTTGAGCTGCGTCCTGATTGTGCTGGCTTTGATGAGCAAAAAATCAATGGCGCCATTAATGAATTGCGTCATCATGTGAAATCGTCTGTAGGAATCAGTATTAACGTTAAGCTTAGAGAAATAGGCAGTATAGCTCGTTCAGAGGGTAAGGCTAAGCACGTTTACGATGAGAGAATTTCTGTTTAATTAATTTCTCTATTTGATAAAGAGTAGCCTCTTATTTTAAGAGGCTAGGGTTTTTGTTGTCAAAAAACCAAAGAATTAAGTGATACATAAATATAAAATTTAACTTGAATTTATGTATCGTTAGTCTATTCTTTTAGAAAGAAGATGACTTATTTCTATGATATTGGAGATGTTCTCATGTACGCACAACAAGTTGAAACAGGGACGAAAGCAGTAAAGTCCCTAGCTGAAATGGGGCCAGAAGAAAGGGTATTTCAGGAAAAAATTGATGCCGAGATTAAGATTGAGGCTAAAAACTGGATGCCAGATAGCTACCGTAAAACTTTGATCCGTCAAATTTCCCAGCATGCGCATTCTGAAATTGTGGGTATGTTGCCAGAAGGCAATTGGGTGACCCGCGCGCCAACCTTGAAGCGCAAGTTACAACTGATGGCTAAAATTCAGGATGAAGCGGGACACGGTTTGTATTTGTATAGCGCAATGGAAACGCTTGGAGCGGATCGCGATGAAGAGATTGAAAAGCTTCATTCCGGCCGTGCTAAGTATTCGAGTATTTTTAACTACCCAACACTTAATTGGGCCGATATGGGCGCTGTGGGTTGGTTGGTCGATGGCGCTGCGATTGTCAATCAAGTGCCTCTTCAGCGTACTTCGTACGGCCCTTATTCCCGTGCCATGATCCGAGTCTGCAAAGAAGAAAGCTTCCATCAACGTCAAGGCTACGAAATCCTTTTGCACATGATGCGCCATGGCATACAAGCACAAAAAGGCATGGTGCAAGATGCGATTAATCGCTTGTGGTGGCCATCATTGATGATGTTTGGCCCAAGTGATGCGGAATCGCCTAACTCTGCGCAATCACTGGCTTGGAAAATAAAACGCCATACCAACGACGAACTGCGTCAACGCTTTATCGACCAAACCATTCCGCAACTAGAGCTATTGGGCTGCACCGTTCCAGACCCTGATTTGAAATGGAATGAAGAGCGTGGTCACTACGATTTTGGTGAGATTCAGTGGGAAGAGTTCTACGAAGTCCTCAAAGGCAATGGTCCTTGTAATCGCGAACGATTGGAAACGCGCCGAAATGCCATTCAAGACGGAGCTTGGGTACGTGAAGCGGCGGTAGCTCATGCAAACAAAAAACAAAAACAACAGGCTGCTGCCTAACTAATTTGAGGTATCTCTCATGTCTGAATGGACACTTTTTGAAGTATTTATCCGTAGTAAACACGGCCTAAATCACAAGCATGTTGGCAGTGTCCACGCAGTGGATGCCGAAATGGCCATTGAAAATGCCCGTGATCTTTACACCCGTCGAAATGAAGGCGTGAGTATTTGGGTTATGCCATCTGCATCTATCACAGCAACTGCGAGTGATGAGAAAGAGCCTTTATTCGATCCATCGGAAGACAAAGTCTATCGTCATGCCAGCTTTTATGAGCTGCCTGATGAAGTAGGGCATATGTGAGGTGGTTATGACTAAATACGATGAATTAACCGAATTTTTATTGCGCCTTGGCGACAGTGCCTTGATTCAAGCTCAGCGCTTATGCGAGTGGACGGGTCGTGCTCCAGCGCTTGAAGAAGAAATGGGCATGATGAACGTCGGTCTTGACTTAGTCGGTCAAGCTCGCAATTGGTATGAATACGCCGCCGAGCGAATTAATGACGGTACCGATGCCGATACATTAGCGTTTCGACGTGATGAGCGTGCGTTTCGTAATTTGTTATTGGTAGAACAACCTAACGGCGATTTTGCCGTCACTATGACGAAGCAGTTTTTTTATGACGCTTGGCAGTTTCACCTGCTTACCATGCTAAAAGGTGCAGACGATGAACGTATTACGGCGATTGCAGCGAAGTCATTAAAAGAAGTGACATACCATTTACGTCGTTCCTCTCAATGGGTTGAACGTTTAGGTGATGGAACCGAAGAAAGTCATCAGCGCATGGAAAAAGCGGTCGATGTCGTTTGGCGTTTTACCTTTGAACTGGTTGAAAAAAATGACGCGGAATTGGCGTTGTCTGTATCAGGCAGTATTCCATCGCTGACTGAATTGCCAGAAAAGTGGCTAGCGACAGTAAACGAGGTATTCGCTAAAGCGACGTTAACGGTTCCTGACGCACCAAGCACTTTCTATTTGAGTGCTCGAACCGGTATGCATACAGAGCATTTGGGGATGTTATTGGCAGAAATGCAGTTCCTACAACGAGCGTATCCTGATGCTAGCTGGTGAGCTAATTACTACAGATCAACAAGGTCGTTCAGGGAGCGAGGTCGATATCCAGCAGGCATATAGCGTGCTGGAAGACGTCATGGACCCTGAAGTGCCTGTGGTAAGTGTGATGGATCTTGGCATCGTGCGTGACGTCAGCTGGTCGGATGGGCACCTTTATGTGGTGGTGACACCAACGTATTCAGGCTGTCCTGCGACGGAATATATCGAAACCGCGATACGCGATGCGCTGAAAGAAGCTGGTTTTTCACATCCTAAAGTATCGCAGCGTTTGGCCCCAGCTTGGACAACCGATTGGATTACCAAACAGGGTCGAAATCGCCTTAAAGTCTACGGGATTGCGCCGCCTGTTGGGAGCTCAAGTAAGCGCTCTTTGCTGTCGGGAATAACACAAGTTGAATGCCCAAATTGTGGTAGTGAAGACACTGAACAATTAAGTGAATTCGGCTCGACAGCGTGCAAATCCTTGTATCGGTGTAAGTCCTGTTTAGAACCGTTTGATTATTTTAAATGCATTTGAGCCATAGATAAAAATAACGTGGCCGTGGAGACACAGATGAATCAATTTCACTCACTTACCGTTTCAGATTTACGTCGTGAAACGCGTGATTCTATTTCGCTCGCTTTTGATATCCCTGAGGATTTAGCGCAGAGCTATCAATTTAAACAAGGTCAATTTTTGACACTGCGTACACAAATTGATGGGCAAGAAGTACGTCGTTCTTACTCTATTTGCAGTGGTATTCAAGACAATGAAATGCGAGTAGCGATAAAACGTGTGCCTGATGGTCTTTTTTCTACCTTTGCTAATGACTCCATCAAGGTCGGTGATGTTCTTGAGGTAATGCCACCGCTAGGGCATTTTTATTCAGAGCTTGATCCTGCCCGTCATGGAGACTATTTATTAGTGGCTGCAGGCAGCGGCATTACCCCAATTTTGTCCATTGCGAAAACGACGTTAGCAACTGAACCGCACAGTAAAGTCACGCTTTTATATGGTAATCGTTCCACTTCTTCCACCATGTTCCGAGATCAACTTGCCGATCTAAAAAACACTTATATGGATCGTTTGAATCTGATTTTCGTCTTGAGTCGCGAACAACAAGATATCGACTTGTATAACGGTCACATTGATGCGGATAAATGCCGTGCTTTGTTTGCCCGTTGGGTCGATGTGAAAAACCTTGATGGCGCGTTTATTTGTGGGCCTCAATCCATGACGGAAATGGTGAGAGATATATTAAAAGAGTCTGGTACACCAGAAGAAAATATCCATTTTGAACTGTTTGCTGCCGAAGGTAATGAGCGCAAACGAGAGCAGCGAGCACAAGCAGCTCCTAATGCAGATATGTCGGAAATTACAGTGATTCGTGATGGTCATGCAATGAGCTTTGAGCTGAAACAGAATACCGAAAACGTGCTAAATGCGGGTAACGAGCATGGCGCAGATCTGCCGTTTTCGTGTCGAGCAGGCGTGTGTTCTACCTGTAAATGCAAGGTGATTGAAGGCGAGGTGGACATGGACATTAGCATTGGTCTTGAGGACTACGAAGTGGAAGCGGGTTATGTGCTTTCTTGTCAGTCTTACCCTGTATCGAAAAAGGTCGTATTGGATTTTGATCAAATCTAATTCTATTTTCTTGCTCGCTGAATGACAAAAACAACAAAGATGACGGTGGCGTTAGATCACCGATGGAGAACATTATGAGCCAAAGCCCTATTTTACAAAGCCCAGTACTACAAAGTTTTATTGCTGGGGAGTGGTTAGGTAATCAAGCTGGGCAAGCATTAGCTAGCCCTATCAACGGTGAAACGATTTATCACACACACGCTGAAACGATTGATTTTGGCCGTTCACTGGAATTTGCCCGCACCAAAGGCCGCGCTGCTTTGATGGCGATGGATTTTCAGAGTCGCGCGTCTTGTTTGCGCGACTTAGGCAAATATTTACTGGAACACAAAGAATCGTTATACGCTATTTCCTTATTAACGGGTGCGACTCGCAATGATAGCTGGGTAGACATTGAAGGTGGTGCAGGTACGTTGTTTGCCTATGCAAGCGTCGGTCGACGTGAGTTGCCATCGGGTAACCTGATCCACGAAGATGACGCTTTTCCTTTAGGTCGTGATGGTCAGTTTTTCGGTTCGCATATTTTGGTGCCTCGCCAAGGTGTTGCTGTACATATCAACGCTTTTAACTTCCCAATTTGGGGTATGTTAGAGAAATTCGCCGCTAACTTTCTGGCGGGCATGCCGTGCATTGTTAAGCCAGGAACCTCAACGTGTTACCTAACACAAGCTTGTGTGCGTTTGATGCAGGAATCTGGATTGTTACCAGAAGGCAGTTTGCAGTTAATCATTGGCCGTACTGGCGATTTATTAGATCGCTTGGATGGTCAAGATGTCGTGACCTTCACAGGCTCTGCAAGCACGGCAGCCAAATTAAAAGTCACGCCAAATATCATCAATAATTCCATTCCTTTTAATGCCGAAGCAGATTCGTTGAATTGTGCCATCTTAGCGCCGGACGTATCTGTAGATAGCCCAGAATTTGATCTTTTCATTAAAGAGGTCGCACGGGAAATGACGGTGAAAGCAGGGCAGAAATGTACTGCGATTCGTCGTGTATTGATTCCTGAAAATCAAGTGCAGGCGGTCTCTGAGCGTCTAACCGCACGCCTTGCCAAAGTGTCTATCGGCGATCCGCATTTAGATACCGTTCGCATGGGCGCATTGGCTTCTTTTGAGCAAAAAGCAGACGTTTTGGCACAGCTTGAGCAGTTATTAAAAAGCAGTCAGGTTGTTTATGGGCATCAAGAAGGTTTTGAGCTTTTAGGAAAAAGCTCAAAAAAAGGCGCTTTTGTGCAACCTACCTTGTTGCTGAGCAATGATCCAGATGCCGAAGGTGGCGCGCACGACATAGAAGCGTTCGGTCCAATCAGCACCTTAATGCCTTATAAAAATATAGACCACGCGATTGCGCTTGCTGCTCGCGGTAAGGGGTCTTTGGTAACAACGTTAGTGACTCAAGACCCTGAGATTGCCAGAAAAGTAGTGCCTGCTTTAGCGGCGTGGCACGGGCGAGTACATATTTTGAACGAGGCATCCTCAAAAGAATCCACCGGTCACGGTTCTCCGCTGCCAATGTTAAAACATGGTGGTCCAGGACGCGCTGGTGGCGGTGAAGAGTTGGGTGGTATACGTGGCGTAAAACACTACATGCAACGTGCTGCTATTCAGGGTTCACCAACTATGTTGTCAGCGGTCACCGGAGAATATGTTCGTGGTGGTGAGACGTATGAAAGTGATGTTCACCCTTTCCGTCGTTACTTCGAAGATCTTCGAATTGGTGAGTCTTTGCTCACTCATCGACGCACGGTTACGGAAACCGACATCGTGAATTTTGGTTGTTTGTCCGGCGATCATTTTTACATGCATTTTGATGACATTGCCGCGCGTGATTCTCAGTTTGAGCAGCGTATCGCCCACGGTTACTTTGTTTTGTCTGCGGCGGCTGGGCTATTTGTTTCGCCGGGTGAAGGTCCTGTGTTGGCCAATTACGGTTTGGATACATTGCGATTCATTACGCCTGTGCCAATAGGCGACACCATTCGCGCGCGTTTAACGTGCAAACGTAAAATTGATCAAGGCAAATTAAGTCCAAAAGGCGAGCCTCAAGGCGTGGTGGTGTGGGACGTTCAAGTCACTAATCAACATGATGAACTGGTTGCCAGTTACGACATTTTAACCTTGGTTAAAAAACAATTGGATTGAGTCTAAAAGGGTGGTTTATCCACCCTATTATTGATTTTTCACATGTAGCCTAATAACAACAATAAGAGAGTTTAGGAGCTGTTATGTCGATGAAAAACTGGATGGATAAACATTATCCAGAACCCAATATATACCGCTGGATTGGTTTGGGTTTAGAAGCAATTTCTGCAACGGTTTTGTTTTTATTAATGGTACTGACTTCTTTGGATGTGGCGGGTCGCTATCTTTTTAATAATTCGGTGAATGGTGCCTTTGAACTTACCCAAATGGGGTTGGCCATCATCGTTTTTGCTCAAATGCCATTAATTACATGGCGCGGCAGTCACGTCGTCGTGGATTTACTGGATCATATTTTAGGCAATCGCATCGTTAAGGTTCTTGGGATCTTTTCGGTCTTTATTGTTTCTTCTTCGTTTTATTTCTTAGCACTTCGCATTTATGAATTAGCAGAACGCTCGCTTCGTCGTGAAGAAGTAACAGAATATCTTCAGATACCGACCGGATATTTGACAGAGTACATCGCGATTATGAGCTGGGTAACGGCGGCGTGCATGCTCACTTACGGTGCTTATCGTGTGGTGAAAGGCAATAACGAATCCCAGCAGTTTGGAGAGTAGCATGTCAGTTGTATTAATCGGCTTTGCCGTTCTTTTGATGTTGATTTTGGTGATTCGAATGCCTATCGCATTTGCGATGGGGATTGTGGGCTTTTTTGGTTTTGCTATTTTACAGGGGCTAAGTTTTGAAAATGTACTTTCTTTTCGCTGGACAGCCTCGTTAACACTAGCGTCTAGCCGGGTCATAGAAACCGTACAAGACTACAATTTATCAGTGATTCCTTTGTTTATTTTGATGGGGAATTTTGTCACCCGTTCAGGTTTGTCACAGGAGTTGTATAACGCCTCTTATGCTTTTTTGGGTCATAGAAAGGGCGGGTTGGCCATGTCGACGGTGTTGGCTTGCGGTGGTTTTTCCGCTATTTGCGGTTCTAGTTTAGCAACGTCTGCCACCATGGCAAAAGTGGCCATGCCGCCAATGCGTAAGTTTGGTTATGCGGACAGTCTAGCAACGGCCTCAATTGCAGCTGGTGGCACACTCGGCATATTAATTCCTCCCAGCGTTATTCTTGTTATTTATGGCTTGCTAACACAGTCCAGTATTCGTGAATTGTTTGCGGCTGGGTTTATTCCCGGCGTGTTGGGCATTTTTCTGTATATGTGCGCTGTTCGTTACGTTGTTTGGCGAAATCCTGATGCCGGTCCAGCCGGAGAGCGCATGAGTGTTAAAGAACGGATCATTGCGCTAAAAAACATTTGGGGTGTTTTAGTGCTCTTTACTATTGTGATGGGCGGTATCTACTTGGGCGTATTTACGCCGACTGAAGCTGCTGGAATAGGTGCTAGTGGGGCATTAATTATTGGCTTGGCGCGACGCAGTTTGAGTTTTAGCGAAATATTTGAAACCTTGGTAGACACCACAAGAACGTCGGCCATGCTGTTTTGTGTCGTTATTGGGGCGTTTATCTTTTCAGACTTTATTACTCGAGCGGGTCTGCCGGATGCCTTATTAAGTTTTGTCACCTCATTAGAACTGAGTCCTATGTTGGTGATTATGGTTATTCTGATGATTTACATCGTTCTTGGGATGGTGTTCGAAAGCCTTTCCATGTTGCTACTGACCGTTCCTGTTTTTTATCCTCTCGTATCCAGCTTAGGTTTTGATCTTGTTTGGTTCGGCATTGTTGTCGTTGTGGTAACGGAGATAAGTTTAATTACTCCACCAGTGGGGATGAATGTCTTTGTCTTAAGCGCGGTCTTAAAAGATGTAAAAGCAGGCACGATTTTTAAAGGGGTTACGCCGTTCTGGTGCGTGGATATTATTCGCCTTTTGATTATTGTGTTTATCGTTCCAGTGTCCATGTTCTTACCTGATTTTTTATACGACTGAGGTTTTTTATTGCCTATTTAGGGGGTGTTAGGGAATGAAGGTGTTTTTTGATTTTTTAATAATCGGTAATAAAAGAGAGCTGATTTTATAAAGAGTCATTTTTTAAAGAGATATGAATGTTTATCAATGCAAATCATTAACTATAGGAATAATAAAAATGATGAGTTTTAAAAAAAACCTACTGTGGGCGGTGTGTGGCGCTTCCGTTTTTGTATCAGGCATGTCAGCAGCAACGACGACATTACATGTAGCGACTTGGTTACCACCAACAAGCGCGCAGAATGCTGTTGTTTGGCCTACGTGGAAAGAATGGGTTGAAACGGCCACGGAAGGGCGTGTTGAAGTGGTTATTGAAAATTATACGGGTTCACCTAAAACAATCTTTGACGCCGTAGAAGATGGCGTTTTCGATGCAGGGTTTAGTGTTAACGCTTATATTCCGGGTCGATTTAAGTTAGCCAGTGTGGCTGAAATTCCTGGTGAAATCACCGATGCGGAAGTTGGCTCAGTCGCATTATGGCGTACTTATGAAGCGTACTTTAAAGCCGATCAAGAATTCAGGGGTCTTCACTTACTGGCTTTATTTGTCCACGGTCCAGGCCAGCTGAATACGACCTTTCCCGTTAATTCATTGGAAGATTTAAAAGGTAAAAAAATGCGTGTGGGTGGCGGCTTGGTTAATGTTCTGGCAGAGCGTTTAGGCGTGACTCCTATTTCTGCCCCTGCGCCAAAATCTTATGAATTAATGCAGCAAGGCGTTGTTGACGGTACATTTTTACCGGCCGAGCAGCAAAAAACACTTCGGTTAAGTGAAGTAACAACCGATCTTGTGCTCTTTCCTAAGGGGTTATATACAACCGCTTTCAGTATTGTAATGAATCCAGATTCGTTCGAAGGTCTTAGCAAAAAAGACCAAGAAGCGATCATGAGTGTCTCTGGTGAAAAGCTTTCAAGGCTGGCTGGCGCGGCATGGGGCAAAGCGGATGATGAAGGCATATTAGAAGCCAAAGCGAGTGGTGTTAACGTGGTGTATCTTTCTAAAGAGGATGCACTCGTAAAAGACATGGATGAATTAGAGAAAGGCATAGATCAAGAATGGATTAATTCTGTTTCTGATCGTAAGGTCGATGCGAACGCGGCGCTTGCTTACTTTAGAAAAAATGTCAGTGAATTAAGCCAGTAAACGCTCTACTTTCTTTTATGTGAAAATATAAAAGCCACTATTTACTTAAATAGTGGCTTTTATTTTATATTAGAAAAGCGTCAGTTTTTAAAAAAAGAGGTTTATATGAAAGCCCATCATGCTATTCCTGCTCAATATTGCTTTGCATTAGACTTTAGAAATTATAAAGAACGCATTGTTCATTATTCAAATATTTCAGTTCTTTATTATCAATTTACCACATCAGTTTTAGATGAAACGGTTGTTGTTGCCGATGGTTGTGCTGATTTTCAGTTTTGTTGTGACGAAGAGTATCAATCTGCTGTCCTCTGGGGATCTGTTATTGCACCTACGATGATTAGTTACCAGCCTGAAAAAATGTACTGTGGCATTCGTATTTCAACCTCTGTTAGCCGTAGGTTATCTTTTTTACCTTATTCTGAAATAATAGGCAGAGGCGTTCCATTGGATACGATTATTAAAGCAGATTCATATTTATTAGATGATTTAACGTCGGCTGTTAATTTTTCTTCACGTATTAAAATATTAGAAAGGTGGCTAAAAGAATCAGGTGTTTTAGATGACTATACAGTAGATTTTATTGATCACTGTGTGGATAAAATTATAAATAGTCATGGGACAATGAGAATTACTGACATTTCAAATGATATAGGGATAAGTGAACGACTACTTAGAAAAAAGTTTAATAAAAGCATCGGAATGTCACCAAAGCAATACAGCCGCATTGTTCGCTTTCAATATATTATTAGTGATGTTTTATATGGTGAAAAATTTCAGAAAGATAATCACACAGATTTTATGGATTTTTCATATTACGATGATTCTCACTTAATAAAAGATTTTAAATTTTTTACGCAAATGACTCCGGGTTGGTTTTTGGGGAAAATGCTTGATGTTCATATTACGAGAGACGATGCAGCCGGTCTTATCAAATAGCAAGGTATGGGGTGATTGAAAATCAGCCCATACCTTTCCTAGTGACTTATTAAGAAAAGATACACTGGATAGTCGTATTTGCTAACAATCCTTCTTCACCAAACTCAACCCCTAATCCAGATGACTTAATTCCTCCAAATGGAGCGTTAGGCTGAATAGCACCATGCTTGTTTATCCATACGGTTCCACATTCCATTTGCCCTGCGATCTTAGCTGCTGCTTGTTTATCGTTTGACCAAACTGAGCCACCAAGGCCTGCAGAATTATCATTCGCCAGCAGTATGGCTTCTTCTACAGTATCGAATGGAATAATAGGTAAAGCAGGGCCAAATTGCTCATGTTGAACTAAAGCATTGTCATTTTTTTCTACGGCAATGAGAGTAACCGGGAAAAATAAGCTTTCTTCTGAATCAAGAGGCCCACCTAACAAGACTTTTCCGCCTTGTTGAATGGATGTTTTGACTAGCTGGTTGACGATATTAAATTGCATTTTGTTTTGAATTGGACCTAGCTCAGCGCCGTCAGCAAAGCCATCGCCCATTTTTACGCTTTTGGCAAATGCTGTTAATGAATCACATATTTCTTTGTATATAGAACGATGCACATACAAGCGCTTCATAGCAGCACAAGTTTGGCCGTTATTAATGAAGGCACCCCAAAAAAGACCCGGTACAATTTCATCTGGGTTGCAGTCACCCAGTACGATTCCCGCATCGTTACCGCCTAACTCCAAAGTTAAGTTTTTGAGGCTTTTAGATGAAGAAGACATGACTTTTTTGCCAGTATCTGTCGAGCCTGTAAAGACGATTTTATCGATACCTATGTGATCAGATATAGCCGCACCAAGCTCGTCACCGCCAGCTATGCTGTTGACTACCCCCTTCGGAAGAACCCTGTTGATTAGCTCAATCATACGTAATGTAGACAGTGGTGTATAAGGCGAAGGCTTACAAACAACGGTGTTGCCAGCTAAAACGGCTGGGATAATGTGCCAAATAGCAATCATAACTGGCCAATTCCACGGCGTAATAGACGCCACGACACCAATAGGGCGACGATGCAGCTCAATGTGTCCACTCTCATCATCTTGAAGCACTTTTACCGGTAGTTCTAAGCTTGCTGTGTAACGAGTCCAAGCAACAGCACCGCCCATTTCAAACATAGAGCCAAGGGGGGCGCCGATAGGCTTGCCTTGCTCTTGAGTGATGATACTTGCCAATTCTTGGGAATGTGTTTCCAGAGTGTCTGCGATTTGATTAATGTATTGCTGACGTTTCTCGTAAGGCGTTGTAGACCAAGAAGTAAACGCCTTTCTGGCTTCTTTGATAATCGAATTCAGGTCTTCTATTGAGGCTTTCGGTGATTCGCCAACAGTGACCATAGTCGATGGGTTGATAACAGAGAAAGTGTTGGCTGTGACTAGCTTTTCGCCGCCACTCATTAATGAATATGTCGTCATAATATACCTTCTATTATTTTTATCGTTGGGTTTTGTATTGTTTAAAATGGCCGTTTTACCAAGAAGGAAGGGGCGAATAAGCCGTTAAATCGCGCTTATTCGCCGCTACTTTTATTTATTTCTATTTTTCCACTGTCTCTGCTGGCAGGTTAAGTGTTGGTGTTTGGCTGAAGAAATTCCACGGTTTGAGCATGGCGTGCACGTACTCTGTTGGCATCATTGGCCATTCTTCTGCACGAGCAACGTGCGTCGCTCCTGTTGTGATCCACAATACGTTGTCTTTATTTTGAATAGACTCATTATCCTCAATGAACACTTTCAAGCCGGTATCCGTTTTAGCACGGTTGGGGTAAGTGCCTTCAGGGAAGCGTTCTTCAGGTTTGTAATTGGTGACCCAGATTTGCTTATCCATAAAGCTCACACGTTTGAATATCCATTCATCCTTGCTAAAGAGAGCCCCTTTGGCAATGGGATGAGTGCCTCCAGCAAATGGAATAATTTGGTAGGAAACAGGGTTGCCCATACGGTTTTCTTTGTTTGGGTTACTCATTAAGCGAATGGTGGATGGGTCGAATTTTTGAGAGGCTTCTTGCTCGTTCTTCACGGTATGTTGATTGACGACCATAACGCTTTTACGTGGGCCTCCAGAGGTGTTTTTTTCAACGGCAGGATTGAGTTCTACCAGCGAATTTTTTTCACCATCAACATCGAGATCTAAACGGAAGTTGTAAATGTGTTGGTGCGTAGTACCCACAATATTGTGATCGATCAGTGTGCCGTAACGAGTGTCATCTTTTGCGGTAGCATCATGCATGGTTTTGGTTTTTACACCTTTGACTGCCTCGATACCAGATGCACCAACGTCTAGCTTTATCGTACCATTTGCTAGCAACACCCAATCAAACATGTAGTCATAGTTGCCTATGGTACTTACCCAGCGAACCACAAGCTCTCTGCGTGCTCGACTTTGATTTCCTGCTCCGCTTCCTAGCATTTCATTGTGTTTGTATTCTGGGCCAGCATAGCGCTCAAATATCGCGATGGCGTTAGGAATTGTATAAGGTGCGCCGCTGTTATCAGCTAAGGTTGCTGGTAATAATTTGGCATTAGGTGGAACGTCAGTGCCTAGTTCAAGCGGAGAGGTGAGGCCGCCCATGCCGTAATCCCCCGAATCTAGATAAGCTTTAAAATACCAGCCGATGTCTGGATCACCGTAAGGAACAATCATGCCGCCTAGGGAGCCTTCGTACATGACTTTGCGTTTGGTGCCTTGGTCGTTGTAAGTCATAGTAGAGAGAACGGGACCAACACGTGGATCAAGCTTTAGATGGAAATCCCAGTTTTGCCAATGGACCGTGTTGCCAGAAATTTTGTAATTCGTACCTTTAGGTTCTGAAATGACAATCGGTTTTACGGATGCCTTATTTTTCTGATCGCGTCCATCATAAGGGTTTGGCTTCATTGGAACAGGGATGACACCGCTGTCTTCAATTTTTTCAATGGATTTGGTTTCAAGGTTAACAACAGCCACTAGGCCTTCAATAGGATGAGCCCAAAAATTGCCATCACCAATGTCTAGATAAGAGACAATTTTAAGTAGGCGATCGTCTTCTTTTAGTCCATCTTCGCCGTTAAAAAAACCGACAGTTAGTGGTGTTGCAACAACTTCCTTAACATTGGTGATACCTCGTTTTTTAAGCGCCTCAGCATACTCTTTGCTGCCTTCAATGATTTCTTGGGCAGAAATAAAGTCATCCCAGATCACCATGCCGTGAACATCTTTGATTGGTTGCCAACGAGTAACCGCTTTTGTTTCTAAATTGACGGTACCTTCAATGACTTGTTTGCCATCTAAGATAGTAAAGTTAGCCAGACGTTGGAAATGTTCTTGTTGTCCAAATGACCAGGCCCAAACTTTGCTTTTTTCTGGCTCTGCTAATTTGATTTCAGTAAAGCGTAGATTGCTGCGGAAGTATTTGGAAGTCTGAACGGTTTGCTGAGTTAAGGTTATTTCTGTTTGAGATAATGGGTCTAAAGGGTGTTGTGCGTCACTGATAGAAATAGTTTGAGGAACATATTCTTCAAAGAGTTCATTGGCAAAACCACTTTCTACTAAAAGATTGCCATGCTCTAGTTTTATAGGGGCATCAAGATAGATTTTCTTACCGTTTACTTCGGCTTCCATCGCTCCAACTTTAATACAGGCATGCACTTTATTTAATGCAATGTGTACTTCTTTTGCGGTCTTATCGTAGAAAAAAGCAGCGCCAGAGCTTTTGAGCGAGTCCTCAATTTTTATATAGTCGGGGGTTCCTCCATGGGCAATTACAGTATTACTAGTAACGAGAGAAATAGCTGCAACGGCAGCGGCTATGATGGTGTTTTTTTTATTATTCATCGATTGCTCCAATGTGTTTTCACAATATTTGTAACCCCTCCATTCAAAGAGAATTACACAATCGAGTATTGTAAAAAACGGAACGTTATCGATATTTATCAAACAGACTAGCCCTATCAAGGAATAAGGCTAGTTGTAGGAGTGGTATTTACTGCTTATAGGAAGGATCTTGTTTTTCGATAATACGTTTCATGGCGGCAAACACATCTTCACCCGCACCATATTTAGGGTCCAATGGCAGAGAGTCTGCCGTGCACTTTCGACAAATATCTTCAGAGATTTCTCGTACTTTGCCCATGGACATAGACGCCAACTGTACTTCACACGCACGATTGACTAACCACATTAGAGAAAAAGCTTGAGCCAATGTCGCCCCCATAATGACAGGGCCGTGGTTACGAAGCATTAAAATAGGGTTCCCATTGGCGCTGTCTAAAATTCGTTGGCCTTCTTCCATATGAAGGGTGATGCCTTCGAAATCATGGTAAGACACTTTGTCGTAAATTTGTGCGGAGTAGAAATTGCTGTAAGAAATCCCTTCTTCTAAACAACAGACAGCCAATGTCGGCGTTGTATGAACGTGCATCACACAATGTGCGTCTTCCACTTTGTCGTGAATAGCACTGTGAAAGGTAAAGCCAGCTGGGTTGATTGGCCAATCTGAATGACCAATGATGTTGCCTTTTAAATCTACTTTTACAAGGTTAGAAGCTGTGACTTCACTGTAATGTAAGCCAAAAGGGTTGATTAGGTAGTGATCATTTTCCCCTGGCACACGAAGCGAAATGTGGTTGTAAATGGCTTCATCCCATTTGAGATAGGCAAAAATCCGATACATGGCGGCGAGATCCACTCGAGCTTTCCATTCTGCATCACTAAATCGACTGGGTTGTTCAAAATAACGTTTAGTTGAAGACATACAGCTCTCTCTTTATGGTTGTTTATGAATAGGCTAAATAAAAAACAGGCTATAAAAAACAACAATAAATATGGAGTGGCTCAATGATTTTTATGTATCCATGGCAATGATGAATAGTAAGTAACCAAAGTGGCATCACATAAAAAGCTAGTTGATGTAGAAACGAGTACATTTGTAGGGTTGTCTGATCATGAATGATTAACGCAGGGTCTTTTGATTCGCTTGGATGTGGTTTGAGTCAACATGAGGAGAAAGCAGGTATTAAAACCTTATAAAGCCGCTTTAGGTCAATTAATGACGACATTGCATTATATGGAGGGTGAGCATAGGGTATGGTTATCGCCCACAAACGGCTCTATTGAGTGGGGTAACCTCTTTTATAAAAGAAGTGACAAGAGCCGAGTGGGTGTTGGGGGGGTGGCAGGAGGAATTGCTCATTATTTAATTCTAGTTTTTAATTCTGTGCTAATTCGTTTGCCTTAAATAGTGGTGTTTCAGACAGGAAATCCTATCTTCTGAAATATCCTCCTCGGTCACTGTCAGGCTTGCCGTTGCCATATCTTTTTGTCTTGCCGTGCTCCGCGGCTTTCAACGCCTGCTTTTCTCGAACGCGTTCAGCATCTTCAAAACTCAGTTCAGCTGGTTCGCGGGGAGTTTGGCCTTCAGGGATAATCCGTTTTCTGGCTGGCAGGTCAAACTGCTCAGATGAAACTCGCGGTAGATTTTTATACTTATACAGATAGAAAATTTCAACTTTCTCCCGCGCCCAGTCGGTTTTCTTGAGAAATTTCACACTGGATTCAATGCTCGGGTTAGTCTTTAAACAGTTGATGTTTAGATAAGCGTAGAGAATCTCAAAACCGTAGTGATCAACTATCTGGGTGAGCAGCTCTTGTAAGCCCAGACCGTGTAGAGGATTGTTTGTGTAGTTGATCTCGTCGTTCATAAAGATGTCCGGTAATAAGTCGAAAAGTTTTAAAGGTATTAGAATGCGCCATCATACCTGTGACGGCGTAGACAATATAGTAAAGCCTAGTTTTAGCTAGGGTTCAAATACGCTATATACTGTCATCCTGATGAACGAATAACGGTTGGTTTTAAGGGCGTCATTTCTTATAAGATAGAAAGATAACGCTAAAAAAATAAAGGTAGAAAGTTAATGGAGCACACACATAAGCAATATTCCTCATTTCTTTTGACGGCAAACGAAATGGGCAAGGCGGATCAAGCCGCTGTCATGGCGGGTGTATCAGCGATGGATTTGATGGCAGCCGCTGGCAAGGCGGTGGTAGATGCCGTGGTGAATCGATGGTCAAAACGATCCGTATTGGTACTTTGTGGTCCGGGCAATAATGGCGGAGATGGCTTTGTGGTGGCGCAGCATTTGCGCTTGATTGGATGGCCAGTTCGTCTCGCTTTTTTAGGTTCTGTTGATACTTTTTCAACGGAAGCGGCGCATTTTTATCAGGCTTGGCAAGGCGAAGTCGACACCTTTTCAACGGACTTACTCGAGCAAACAGAGTTAGTCATAGACGCCATGTTTGGCGCAGGTTTATCTCGTCCATTGGAAGGCAAAGCCCGTGACATGGTTGATGCCATGATAGCGCGCAAAATACCCGTTTGTGCGATAGATGTCCCTAGCGGTGTTGATGGTACAACGGGCGCCGCATTGGGGCTGGTGGCTCCAGCGGAATTAACCGTGACGTTTTTTCGTAAAAAGCCCGGTCATTTACTGTTTCCTGGCCGAGAGCTGTGCGGTGAACTCGTCGTTGCCGATATTGGTATTCCTGTGACTGTATTGGACGAGTTAACGCTTCAAACATGGGAAAACAGTCCTGAGCTTTGGTATGAAAATTATCCTTGGCCGCGATTGGATGGGCATAAGTTTCATCGCGGACATGCTGTGGTCTATGGCGGTGAAACACTCACTGGAGCCAGCCGTTTAACGGCTCGAAGCGCCATGCGTATAGGCGCTGGTTTGGTTACTTTGGCGGCTCCTATTAAGGCTTGGACTGTGTATTCCACAGCATTGACTGGTGTGATGGTGGCTAAATTAGAACTTAGCCAAGAGTCGGAAGATTTTGAAATGTTGTTATTAGACCCTCGTCATAATGCCATTGCCGTGGGGCCGGGAGCTGGTTTGGCAGGGTTCGAAAGCATTCGCACACGTAAAATCGTTTTGGCAGCGCTGGTTACAGGTCGCGCGACTGTGTTGGATGCCGACGCACTCAGTGCCTTTGCAAGCGATCCACAAACGCTGTTTGACGCCATTGTTGGACCTTGCGTGATGACGCCTCATGAAGGGGAGTTCGCGCGCCTGTTTCCTTTCCTCAATAAAAGCCACGCAGAGGACAAATTATCTCGGGCTCGACTTGCCGCCAAACAAAGTGGCGCTGTCGTGGTATTGAAAGGCGCGGATACGGTAATAGCTTCGCCAGACGGACGAGTGATAATTAACTCAAACGCGCCTGCCGAGCTTGCAACGGGCGGATCAGGCGATGTATTAGCAGGGTTTATTGTCGGGTTGTTAGCGCAAGGGCTTGAGCCTTTTCATGCCGCTGCCGCAGCAGTTTGGTTGCATGGCGAAGTGGGCAATGAGGTTGGCGTGGGATTGATAGCAGAAGACTTACCAGATCATTTACCTAAGATATTGTCCGTTTTTAAGCGGCAATATTTTCCTACAAAAAAATAATGACAAGAAAAAAATGGTAAAAAAAGACCTTTATTCCGCTGATTGCTTCTTCGTTGCAAAAGCAGGGTAAGGTCTTTTTCGGTGTTAATTTATAGCGTTAGTTAACAGCCCGATTTTAAATCGGTATTAACTCACCATTTTGTGCGGATCAATAACGAATTTCTTCGCGGCGCCGCCATCGAAATCGGCGTAACCTTGTGGTGCTTGATCCAGAGATATCATCTGCACGTTCACCGCTTTAGCAATATCGATTTTATCAAACAAGATGGCTTGCATCAGCTGGCGGTGATACTTCATAACTGGACATTGACCCGTATGAAGTGAATGAGATTTCGCCCAACCAAGACCAAAGCGCATGCTCAAACTGCCTTGTTGTGCCGCGCTGTCTGCTGCACCAGGGTCTTCAGTAACGTACAGACCTGGGATGCCAATTTGTCCACCCGCGCGAGTCATCTGCATGGCAGAGTTTAAGACAACGGCAGGTGATTCCTGATGATGGTCGCAGCCACATGCATGGGCTTCAAAACCAACGCAGTCAACAAACGCATCCACTTCACGATCACCCAGAATGGCTTCGATTTTGTCTTGAATATCACCTTCTTGTTTAAGGTCGATAGTCTCACAACCAAAAGAGCGAGCTTGATTTAGTCTGTCTTCGACCATGTCGCCAACAATCACACAGGCCGCACCTAATAAATGAGCAGAAGCGGCCGCGGCCAAACCAACAGGCCCAGCGCCGGCAATGTAAACGGTAGAGCCTGGTCCAACACCAGCCGTTATACAGCCGTGGAAACCCGTAGGAAGAATGTCAGAAAGCAAGGTTAGGCTTTGGATTTTCTCAAGTGCTTGATCCGCATCTGGGAATTTCAACAGGTTGAAATCTGCGTATGGCACCATTACATAGTCGGCTTGTCCACCAACCCAGCCGCCCATATCCACATAACCATACGCGGCCCCTGGGCGAGCAGGGTTTACGTTCAAACAGATGCCTGTTTTGCCTTCTTTACAGCTGCGGCAACGACCACAGGCAATATTAAATGGTACAGAGACCAAATCTCCAACCTTGATGAATTCTACATCACGGCCACATTCGATGACTTCGCCGGTGATTTCATGACCCAGTACTAAGCCTTTTTCAGCGGTCGTTCTGCCTCGTACCATGTGTTGATCACTGCCACAGATATTCGTAGTGACCACTTTCAGGATAACGCCATGGTCACAGCGTCGTTTACCAATGGCCAGTTCAGGGAAAGGGATTGCCTCGACTTTAACCGTGCCGTTTCCTTGATAAATGACACCTCGGTTTGCATGATTACTCATAACGATATCCTTTTTGCGGTTGTTGTTTTTATTGTTGACTCTGACCCGTCATTTTGTCACCAGCAGTAAAAAGGATGGGTCTTTGTACGACCTATAAGTATTCTGAAAACGACGTCATTCAAATTAATTGATGCAGTTCCTTATTTCCTTCGCCTTTTCTTTTGCTAGGAATAAGTATTAATGAGCACATCCAACATGGCTGCTGCTGCAATAGAAAGGTTGGATCGTGGCTGACAGATGACTCCAACGCGACAATGAATTTCAGGTTGAATTACGGGACGAATGAGCGCCCCTTGTTCTATGGCTTGTTGGCGACAGATAGACGGCACAACCGCCACGCCCATGCCTTCGCTGACCATGCGTCCAACTGTCGCCAGTTGATGTGCATCAAACGCCACCGCCAGTTCGATGCCTGCGTCATGTAATGAGCTTTCTATTAGAGCGCGAACACTGGAAGGGCGCTGTAACGTAATAAAGTCATATTTTAAAAGCGCTCGCCAAGGAATGGTCTCTTGCTCTTCCAGAGGGTGATCTTTGGGCAAAATAGCGATGAACCTGTCATCGTAAAGTGGGTAAAAAGACAAATCCAAAAGATTGGCGGGTTCAAAGGAAATCCCTAATTCCACCTGATTGTTACGCACCATTTCAACCACGATATCTGATAACACATCGTCGATCGCTACCTGAATGTTTGGGTAAGACTCGTGGTAATTACGAATTGCTTTTGGCAATAATGACGCCGCAAAAGAAGGCATGGACGCGATGGCGATTTTGCCGAGTTGCAAGGCAAAGCGTTGCTTCATCTCGTCTTCGGCATTTTCCCATTGGGCTAATAATCGCCTCGCGATGGGCAAGAGCGCTTCTCCTTCTGGTGTCAATGCAATGTGGCGTGTGGTTCGAGTGAGAAGTTTTCCTCCTAAATTTTCTTCAAGGCTTTTGATCGATAAGCTCAGCGCAGGTTGAGATAAATGTAACTGAGTCGCAGCGCTGGCAAAACTCATAGACTGGGCGACGGCTAAAAAGGCTTTCACTTGTTTGATGTTCATTTAGTGTTCTTCATAAGAGTTATTCATTTAAAAAACTTATTAATAAATAGAAAAAACAAATTTAATTAATTTATAGCCATGAGTCAAACTGGACGGCAATCAAAAATAATAATGAGGAAATGACAATGGCAGGTTTTGACAAAGTGGTCGCTTCTTATGAAGACGCCATGATCGGGCTAGAAGACGGTATGACGGTTCTTGCTGGCGGATTTGGTTTGTGCGGTATTCCTGAAAACCTGATTGCTGAAATAAAACGCAGAGGCACCAAAGACTTGACCGTTGTGTCTAATAACTGCGGTGTCGATGGATTTGGTCTGGGTATTTTACTTGAAGACAGACAAATTCGAAAAATGGTGTCGTCTTATGTTGGCGAAAATGCCTTATTTGAAAAACAGTTATTAAATGGTGAGCTTGAAGTAGAACTGACACCTCAAGGCACCTTGGCTGAGAAAATGCGCGCTGGTGGCGCTGGGATTCCTGCATTTTATACCGCAACGGGTGTTGGTACTCCGGTTGCTGAAGGCAAAGAAACAAAGGTGTTTGATGGTCGCGAATACTTGATGGAAAAAGCCATTGTCGGTGATTTCGCGATTGTAAAAGGCTGGAAAGCCGACCGTTATGGCAATGTGGTTTATCGCCATACGGCACAAAATTTTAATCCTCTTGCGGCGACCGCTGGCAAGATCACCGTGGTAGAAGTGGAAGAAATCGTTGAGGTTGGTGAATTAGACCCAGCGCACATTCACACGCCAGGCATTTATGTGGATCGAGTTGTGCTCGGCACCTTTGAGAAACGCATAGAAAAAAGAACCGTTAAACCAACAGAATAAAAATAGAGGTTTTTATATGTCACTGACAAGAGAGCAAATGGCGCAACGTGTTGCCCAAGAATTGCAAGACGGTTTTTACGTCAACCTAGGCATCGGTATTCCTACTTTAGTCGCCAATTTCGTTCCGCATAATATGGACGTCATGTTGCAGTCTGAAAACGGTTTGCTTGGCATGGGGGAATTCCCAACGGAAGAGACCATAGACGCCGACATGATTAACGCGGGCAAACAAACCGTCACTACAGTAAAAGGTGCCTCCATTTTTTCATCGGCTGAATCCTTCGCTATGATTCGTGGTGGCCATGTAGATTTGACCGTTTTGGGTGCGTTTGAAGTTGACGTGAATGGCAATATTGCGTCGTGGATGATTCCAAATAAATTGATCAAAGGCATGGGCGGCGCGATGGATTTAGTGGCAGGCGCGGACAATATTATTGTCACCATGACACACGCGTCTAAAACAGGTGAATCTAAGCTGTTATCCGAGTGCAGTTTGCCGCTAACCGGTAAAGGCTGCATTAAAAAAGTCTTAACGGATCTGGCTTGGTTAGAAATAGAAGACGGTGCTTTTGTTCTAAAAGAGAGGGCGCCAGGTGTGACGGTTGAGGAAATTATTGAGAAAACTCAAGGTAAGCTGATTGTTCCCGATCATGTGCCTGAAATGACCTTTGCCTAATAAAACATAGAACAATAAATAGAATTTTACATTGAGGAGCGGATCAAATGAAAGCTGTCATCGTTGCTGCGGCAAGAACGCCCATAGGTGCTTTTAATGGTGCTTTATCTTCTTTGAGTGCGGTGCAACTTGGTACTCAATTGTTGTCTGGTATGTTGGCCAAACAACCACTTTTGAAAGATAACATAGACGAAGTCATTTTAGGTCAGGTGCTGGCAGCGGGTTGTGGTCAGAACCCGGCTCGTCAAACCGCCATTCATGCAGGTTTGCCAAAACAAGTCTCAGCCATGACGATTAATAAAGTCTGTGGTTCTGGTTTAAAGGCCGTGCAGTTGGCCGCTCAAGCCGTATTGAACGGTGATGCCAACATGGTCGTTGCGGGTGGACAAGAAAGCATGAGCCAAGCGGCACATGTGTTGCCGAACAGTCGATCTGGCAAAAAAATGGGTAACTGGGAATTATTGGATTCCATGGTGACCGACGGTTTGTGGGATGCGTTTAACGATTATCACATGGGCCAAACGGCAGAAAATATCGCTTCTCGTTGGGATATTAGCCGACAAGAGCAAGATACCTTTGCGGCCAACTCTCAACAAAAAGCCACGCAAGCACAAGCCGCGGGTCGTTTTGTTGAAGAAATTTTTCCTATTGCCGTGCCACAGCGTAAAGGTGAGCCAGTGATGGTTGATGCTGATGAACAGATTCGTCCAGCGACCAGTATTGAGTCTTTAGGAAAATTGCGTCCTGCTTTTACGAAAGAGGGCACAGTTACCGCGGGTAATGCCTCGACGTTAAACGATGGTGCTGCCATGGTGATTGTGACGTCTGATGTGGAAGCGAAGCGTTTGGGTTTGCCTATTATAGCTGTTATTGAAGCGGCAAGTTCGGCGGGTGTGAACCCTGACGTTATGGGGACAGGCCCCATTGCTGCCACGCAAAAAGTGCTTAATAAAGTGAATTGGAGCGTCGCGGATTTGGATTTAATTGAAGCCAATGAAGCCTTTGCAGTGCAAGCTCTGTGTGTGAATAAAGAGCTCGGACTAGACAGCGAGAAAGTGAATGTGAATGGCGGAGCGGTAGCGCTTGGTCACCCGATTGGCGCATCTGGTTGTCGCATTTTGGTTTCACTGCTTCATGAAATGCAGCGACAAGATCTTAAAAAAGGACTGGCTACGTTATGCATTGGCGGCGGAATGGGTGTTGCCATGTTGGTATCTCGCTAACCTTGTTGTAATGAATAAGTGTTATAGCAAAAGGGGGATCTCTAGAGATGCCCTTTTAGCTTTTTCATACAATGGAAAAGCATTAATAAAAAAGTATTAATAAAAAACATAAATATAATAATAGGATAAATTGATGAATACTCTCGAGCACAAAAAAACGGGTTTACAAACAATAAGCCAATTTTTCGTAACACTTTTACAGCGTTATCTTCCAGACCCTTTCATATTTGCCATTGTCTTAACCTTTGTGGTGTTTTTGTGTGTCATGCCCAGTACGGGGCAAGGGCCAATGCAGGTCGTAAATGCGTGGGCAGGCGGTTTTTGGAACTTGTTGAGTTTCTCTATGCAGATGGCGATGGTGGTGGTAACGGGCCATGCGATGGCCAGTGCGCCAGCCTTTAAACGTAAATTGTCTATGTTGGCTGGTGTTGCCAAAACACCAGGCCAAGCCATTATCCTCGTTACTGTCATCAGTGCGATGGCGTGTTGGGTAAACTGGGGCTTTGGGTTGGTTGTTGGCGCGATTTTCGCTCGTGAAATTGCCGCTCGTGTTAAAGGCGTGGATTACCGTTTGCTGATTGCTTCTGCTTACAGCGGTTTCTTGTTTTGGCATGGTGGATTATCGGGTTCAATACCGCTTTCTATTGCCGGTGGTAAAAATATTGAGGCCGTAACGAATGGCGCGGTAACCGCGGCAATTCCTACTTCTGAAACGATTTTTTCAGCTATGAACTTGACGATTCTAGCGGTTATGTTGGTCACGATTCCTCTGTTGAATCGCTTGATGCACCCATCCCCGCAAGACACCCTCACGATTGATGCGGAATTGTTAAACGAAACGGTGGTTGAGGTACCTGAAAAAGCCAATATGACACCGGCAGAGCGTCTTGAAAACAGCCGTATTTTGTCTTTGCTTCTTGGTGTGATGGGTTTCTCGTTCATTATTTATTACTTTGTGACGAATGGCTTCGCGCTAAACTTGAATATCGTTAACTTTACCTTTTTGTTTTCTGCGGTCTTGCTGCATGGTACTCCAAAAAGCTTATTAAACTCGATTTCTCAAGGTGCCCGTAACTGTTCTGGCATTCTTCTGCAATTTCCGTTCTATGCAGGAATCATGGGGATGATGACGGCCACAGGGGATTCTGGTGCTTCTCTAGCGGGTGTGATCTCTCAGGGTTTTGTGTCTATTTCTAATGAAACAACCTTCCCATTATTTACGTTCTTGAGTGCTGGGATAGTGAACTTCTTCGTACCTTCCGGTGGCGGTCAGTGGGCGGTTCAAGCGCCAATCATGATGCCAGCCGGTGCTGCACTGGGTGTGGATGCCGCGAAAACGGCCATGGCCATTGCATGGGGTGACGCGTGGACAAACATGATTCAACCTTTCTGGGCATTGCCAGCGTTAGCGATTGCAGGGCTTGGTGCGAAAGATGTAATGGGTTACTGCCTGATGGCTTTGATCGGTTCTGGTGTGATTATTTCTTTGGGATTTTTGATTTTCTAAACAGTTAATAGAAAACGGAAAAACCACTGTCTCAATTTTTTGGACGGTGGTTTTTTTGTTTCTGTCTATTGTGTTTTTTTACGGTACTTACGCCTTTCTATCACTGTTTAAATTCTTATAGATTGCGTATTTCAATTGGTATGTCATTTTTTTGCACAAACCACTATATTCTTGAAATTTATAGTAAAACCATCCTTTTATTTCCATATTGTTATATCTCTTATTTGGGTAAATTTGAGTAACTTCTCTTTATAATGATTGACAAGTTTTTCATTCAAATTAACGGCAAATGAACATAGGTAAAAAATGGCGAGGGTACAAAAGGTAAGCGATAACCGAAAAAAAGGCATGGTTGTAAAAAGAAGTGTACTCGCGATACAGCGCTATTTTTTAGGCTTTTCATTATTGTTTGGAATGCCTGTCTATGCAGACATTAATTGGATGTCCGCAACGCTAGATAACGACTTCTTTGTGAACGAAGATAATGGCTACACCAATGGTGTTTATGTTTCATTTTACGATACTCACGAAAACGTAACGGCCGTGAAACAGCCCGATTTTTGGGTAGCTCCGCTTATGTGGAGCATGCCTAAACAGGGTATTGATAATGTGGTGAATGTTTACAGCGCTGGCCAAGCATTGACAACGTCTTACGATATTGCAGAAGTGAATCCTGAAGAAGGCTCGCTGCCTTATTCTGGCTTGTTAAGTTTTACCAACACTTATATTACGGCAAACGCTGACCATGCAGATCGAGTGTCGACAACCTTGGGCGTGGTTGGGCCGCTTGCTATGGGCGAGCAAACACAAAAAACAATCCATAAAATCATTGGAGCTCAGAAACCGATGGGGTGGGATACTCAATTAGAAAATGAGGTTGTGTTTGAGTTTTCGCGAGGTCGTAGCTGGCGTACTTGGGTTTCTGATAGCGGTAAAATGGATTTTTTATCCGGTGTGGATGCGAGCGTTGGAACGCTCAGAAGCGGTGTGGGTACGGGTGTAATGTTGCGTTATGGCCATAATCTGGATGACTCTTATCCGACTGTTTTATTGTCGGCATCGAGATCGTCCAATCCTCTTGCCGTGAACAGGGGCTGGTTTGTTTATACTGGCGTTAAATATAATTACATCTTCAATCAAATATTTACGGATGGTAATACCTTCCGCGACAGTCAGTCTGTTGATTATGACCACAATCAAAATATGTTTACGTCAGGTTTGAGTTATTCATGGGGCAGTGGTGTTTTAGCATTTGCGATTAATGCTCCGTTTACCCTTAACGGCGATACGAATGACCGTGAATTGGATAAATTGACCCGCTATGGCACCTTAACGTTTGCTTGGCAAATATAGATTTTTTGTTTTCATCAGAGCATAAGAAAGCCTTTTACTTGGAAAAGTAAAAGGCTTTTTTTAAAGTGTTTTTTCAAAGAGCTTTACGATCAAATCAACGAGGTTAAATAGGCTTTCCATTCATTGGGTTTGCCGTAATAAGGGCTATGAGATACACGCATTAAGACGCCATCTTTTTCGATGATTAACGTCGGGTAGCCACTCACTTTCATTTGACTCATCAGCTCATGGCTTTCTTGTATTTGCCCCATCATTTTGGTTTCTGAGCCGGCTATTTTCTCGTTCCATGTAGAAGCATCCAATCCCATCGACACAGCAAGTTTCTCTACTGTGTCTAACTGATCCAAATGTTGACCCTCTTGGTAATGGTTTTTTTGAATTATTTCTAGCATTTTATGCGCTGCCACGCCCATTTCTTGACCAACAAGAAACGCACGCGTTGTCGTGTAAGAATCCACTACAAACTCACCCTTGCTCGCTACTCTTGCTTTATAAGCGTCACCAAAGTGGGCTTTTGTCATGCTGGCAATTTGTTCGTCGGCTTGCAAAATATGCTGTCTAAAAGACGGATCAATCGCGCGTTTCGGGATCATCCCGCCTGGGTGGTAAATGATTTCAAACTCAGACATGTTTGCTAAAACTTCGATTAACGATGACGCGCCGTAACACCAACCACACATAGGGTCGAAGAAATAATGAACTTTTACCATGTCATTTCACCTTGATGGACCTTAGCCGCAATGTTTAGGTTTAGCATGCCTTGGGTTTCAGGGTATTTTTTCGACATGAAACGAATCATTTCATTACTGTTAGTGGTTTCTTGTTTTGCTTGTTGAAAGTCCGTGATGTAGTTAAGTGAGAAACGAATCGCATCAGCATTCATTTCTGTGTCTTCTATCATATGACCAGGAACGACCGTCGTTGGTTTAAGCGCTAGCATTTCTTTTAACTGTGCTTTCCATGCTGCCTGAGACGCATCTGTTTGTGCATCTGCCATCCATAAATGCATGTTTCCGAACACCGCGACGTTGCCTAAAATGGCTTTGTTTTCAGGTATCCATAAGTAAGGACGATGCGCCAAAACACCTTCTGAACCACGAATTTCTATGGTGTGCCCGTCAACAGTCAAGGTTGACTTGGTATAAGCCGTAGGAACGATAGGGTTTACAGGAGCGTTGTCTCCCATTTTTGGTCCCCAAAATGCCAATTTCCCCGCCAGTTTTTTTTCAATGACGGTTTTGACTGCGGGTGTGGTGATGATGTCAGCGTTAGGGAAAAGCTCATGCAGCGTTTCGGCACCGAAATAGTAGTCTGGATCAGCTTGGCTAATAAAGATGGTTTTCAACTCTTTGTTTGAATCCAAAACTTTAGCCGCAATACGTAATGCGTCGGCTTTCGTAAATCCAGCGTCTATCACCATTGCTTCTGTTTCACCGTAAACCAAAGTTGATGTAACGCCAAAGCTACTAGGCGCCGCATTGTATACATCTAATATTAAAGGTTTCGTGTCTGCAGCGAATGCAGAATGAGCGATCAGTGCAGAAGCGGCTAATGTAATCAGTTTTTTCATTTTTTCTCTCCAAAGAGCTAATGTTTAATTCATGTGGCCATCATAGAGAATTGACGTGCTCAGAAAAATACACAAAAATGAGCATTATTGTTTCTTAAATCGTTCAAATGGGAAGGTAAGAGATGGACCGAGTGACGGCCGCTAAGGTGTTTATCGATGTTGCACAATCGCGCAGTTTTTCTCGTACTGCGGATCGCCTGAGCATGTCGCGCCCCATGGTGACACGTTATATCGAAACGATGGAGGACTGGCTGAAAATACGCTTGCTGCATCGTACGACGCGAAAGATATCCCTCACGAGTGCAGGGGAGAACTGTCTCAAAGACATTGAGCGTTGGCTCGAACAAGCGGACAAGATGACGGCCCTAGCCAATACGGACAATGAATTGGCAGGCGGCATTAAAGTGACGTCCAGTGTGTCATTTGGCTTTTCACAACTGATGCCGGCGATTCAGGATTTTATGCATTTGTACCCGAAAGTACGCATCGATATTGACCTAGAAGACAGCGCAGCGGATCTTACCGAAAAAAGCATCGATCTTGCGATACGAATTGCCTCGAATCCAGACCCTTCATTAATAGGCAAACCGATTGCCGTGTGTGAATCTGCACTGGTTGCCTCTTCGGCTTACCTCGAAAAAAATCAAAAAACAATAGGGGACATTCAGCATCCAAAAGACCTAGTGAATCACCAGTGTTTAGGCTACCAAAACTTTGAACGACACATATGGCACCTGTCTCAAGGTGATCAATTTGAATCCATTCCAGTCGACTGTCGTTTAACCGCGAACGAAGCAACGGCGTTGCTACATGCCGCGTTAAATGACGGAGGAATTTCCCTACAACCGACGTATCTTGTTAATCGTTATATAAAAGAGGGCCGTTTGTGTCACGTATTACCAGATTGGAAACCCAAAGACCTTAGCATTTACGCGTTGTACTCTTCTAGAAAGCACCTACCACCGACCGTGCGCGCTTTAATTGATCACCTAGAAATTTACTTCAAAGATAATCCTTGGTAAACAAGCGTTAGTGATTGCAAACAGAAGACTTGTTGTTTATCTCCTAAAATACTCTGCCAATTCTTGCCATTGCTGTTCTGACTGGGCGGCGAGCATTTCGCCTTCTAGCATGGCAGGGGAATACTCTTTACCTTCTAAGGTTCGACAAACCCCACCTGCTTCTGTGTGAACCAGTACACCTGCGGCGTGATCCCAAGGGAGCATTTTGTAGGTCAGGCTAAAGTTGAAGTGGCCTTGGGCGATTTGTCGGTAAGCAGGGCAAGAGGGTAGGTTGTTGATGCGTACAAAGCGTGAGGCTTTCAGTGCGAAATCTTGTTTTTGCTGACCTGTATAGGCGTTAACCGACATGATGCCAGTCAGTTTGTCTAACTCTGGTTCTGCAGTGATCTGCAAGGCTAACGGCGTTTGGTTAGGAACTTGATTATTGCCTTTTTCATTCATGGCGGTGCGTTGGAAAAATGCGCCTTCGCCTAAATTGGCGTAAATCCAGTCGTCGTTTACAGGGTCATACAACAAACCAAAGCGTGTCACGCCTTTCACGACAACGGCAAGTATGATGCCGAAATCTGATAATCCATGAGCGTAGTTCCATGTACCGTCGATGGGGTCGATGATGACGCAAGTGTCTGCAGTGGCAATTTTGTCCGTGGTCGATGGGTCTTCTGCGACAGCTTCTTCTCCAACAATTTCCCAGTCTGGAAAAGCCTGCTGAATTTCAGCGGTGATAAAGGCTTCGCTAGCTTTGTCTGCAACGGTTACAAGGTCGGTTAAGCTGCTTTTTATTTCGACATCGGCAGCGTTTAGTTGTCGAAAACTTGGCATGACAATCTCTTGTCCTGCTCGGCGGACAATGTCGATAAGCCGATCTTGAGATAGTTTGTCGAGGTTCATGCGCTGCTCCTTCGCTTTATTATAAAGGGGAGCACATTATACTTGATGAATGTGACTATGTGTTGACGGCGGCGCTAAATCATTTTTTGATGAAAGAAGATTGTTACTTCGGTGTCTTATTTTATGGTTTAAACAAGACACCGAGTTGTTCACAGAACACGGTATGAAGGATATTACGCTAGTTGTCTTGAGCCGCTGTCTTCATGTTGATGGTGCAATAAGTTATCAACTGTTGTTGCCGCGATATGGTTCAGTGCTTCGATGGTGAAATAGCCTTGGTGACCGGTTACGACGACATTGGGGAAGGTGAGCATGAGCTGAAAGACGCTGTCTTGGATAATATGCGAGGACATGTCTTCAAAGAAAATCTTGTTTTCTTGTTCATAGACATCCAACCCTAAATAGCCAATTTTCCCATTGTAAAGTGAGTCTATGGCTTCTTGCGCATGGACAAGTGCGCCACGACTGGTGTTGATGATCATCACGCCGTCTTTCATTTTGTTCAGGCTGTCTTTATTGATTAGGTGATGAGTCGAGGTGTTTAAAGGGCAATGCAAGCTGATGATGTCGCTCTTTTGATAGAGCTCTTCTAGTGGTATGTATTGGCAGCCTTGGTCGATCAGTGCTTGTGATGGATATAAGTCGTAACATAAAACATGGCAGCCGAAGCCTTTCATGATTCGACAAAACGCCGCGCCAATGCGCCCAGTCCCAATACAACCCACCGTTTTACCTTCCAAGTTGAACCCGAGTAGTCCCTCTAAGGCAAAGTTGCCTTCTTTCACTCTGTGATAAGCACGGTGTGTTTTTCGGTTCAGCGTCATAATCAGCGCGACTGCGTGTTCTGCAACGGATGTTGGGCTGTAGTCTGGTACGTGAAATACTTTTATGCCTTCTGCTTTTGCAGCGTCTAAGTCAACATTATTAAACCCTGCGCAACGAAGGGCGATGGTATGGACACCTTGCTGTTTTAAAAGATGAATCACCTCTGCATTGACATCGTCGTTGACGAAACAAGAAACGGCATCAAAATCTTTTACTAAGCTGATCGTTTCCATGCTCAAGCGACTTTCGAAGTACGTCATGGATAAGGCGGTATTATCAGCGTAAGAGGCGAGTGTTCTTTTATCGTAGGGTTTGCAGGAGAAAACGGCAATTTTCATGAAATGTAATCCTGTCGTTTTGTCAAAAAAAGAGACTCTAGTTATAACGCATAAAAATTCAGAACGCATGATTTTTGGTTAGTAGCCTCGATTTGCTATCCATAGGGTTGATATGAATCAGTGAAATAAAGAAAATGACCAGATTGGTGGAAATTATTGTTACAACAGCGTTTTATGTCAGGACAGTTGTTGGTTTATTTTAAATATCAATAAAATGAGTTTAGTAGGTAATATTTTGTAATTTATGTTTATTTTTATCATGCCTTACCTAATTATAAGTGGTTAATTCGTCTAAACTTATAAGAAATTGATCTTAGAATAAGATTCTGACTTAATCTCGAATTTAGAGTTGGAAACGATATTTGCCAGGAGGCAAACGTGAAGAAAATGTCATCTAAGTATATTGATAGCCGTTGGGTGATATTGACCCTGCTTTTTGGCATTTTGGTTACCTGTGTGGTGGCTTACCGAACGCAAGACGCCAATGAGAAGAGGATAGCTAACGCCGTTTACCAGTCTTCTAATAAAGCCATGGAGGAGGTGATGTCTCGGATTCAGCTTTACCAATATGGATTGCGGGGTGCTCGAGGAGTTGTGTTAACGACAGGTGAAAATGAAATTACTCGAGATGTTTTTTCTTTATACAGTTTAACTCGTGATGTGGATGTGGAATTTCCAGGTGCACGTGGCTTTGGTTTTATTCGACGTGTTCCACAGGCAGATGCCGCCGCTTTTACTTTGTCGGCTAGCCAAGACGGCTGGCCAGATTTTGCTATTAAAACGCTTTTTCCTAATTTTAATGAACATTATGTCATTCAGTATATTGAACCTGTAGAGCGAAACCGGCAGGCCGTTGGTTTGGACATAGCATCAGAAACAAACCGCCGAGAAGCCGCTACGTCGTCTTTATACACAGGGGAAGTTCGCTTAACTGGCCCCATCACCTTGGTTCAAGCATCGGGTAAAGCGCAGCAGTCAGTATTGATCTTGATGCCTATCTATCGAGGAGGGAAAGTACCAGAAACATTGGATGAACGCATTGAAGCAGGCTTTGGCTGGAGTTATGCGCCTTTATTAATGGAAGAGGTGTTAAACCATTTAGATATAGACTTGGAAAAAATCCATTATGAATTGTTTGATGTAACCGATTTGGACGATAAAGTTCGGTTTTATGACAGCGGAAAATTAAAAAATCGTCAATACGAAATAAGTCAATCTAAGCATATTTATGGACGGAGTTGGGAGAGTCATCTTAGTGTTTCTCCAGCCTATATAGCAGACTTACACCTTCCTAATCCGTTCAGTTTTATAATCATTGGCGTCTTCATTAGTGTTCTTGGGGCTATTCTCGTTGCTGCTGTTAAGGTAAATATTTCTAGGCATCGTGAGGTGATCGCTCATCAATCTAGAATCGCTGCGGTAGTGGAAAGCTCGGCGGATGGCATTATTAGTAAAAGTCTGGATGGGGTTATTGTCAGTTGGAATAAGGGGGCTGAGAGTATATTTGGTTACACACCGGAGGAAGCGATTGGTCAGTCTTCTTTTGAACTCTTGGTTCCAGCCGACCTTCAAGATGAAGATAAGGCGATTCTGTCTTCTGTAATTGATAACAAAAAATCCATTATTATTGAGACGCGTAGGAAAACTAAATCAGGGTCTGATGTTCCGGTTGCACTGACTGTGTCTCCTATCTTTGACTCTAATCGTTTAGTAGTTGGTGTTTCGAACAGTGTGCGTGATATTTCTGAACGTAAAAAAGCCGAAGCTAAAATTCGTGACTTAAATTCCAGTTTAGAAAGCCAAGTAAAAGAGCGCACTCTAGAGCTTCACGAAATCAATTTACTTTTGAATGACGTGTTAGACGCTTCGTCTGAAATTGCGATTATTGCTACCGACATGAACGGTAATATCAATCTTTTTAATAGTGGCGCACAAAGAATGCTGGGGTATTCTGCCGAGGAGGTTGTTGGTCAAATGACACCTCTTAGTTTCCATGTTAAAGCAGAGGTTGTACAAGAGCGTGATGCTATTTTTGAAACTGCAGGTACCTATGTCTCAGATCTAATGGAAGTTTTGATCTTTAAAGCATTTCGAGATAACTACGATAGCAAAGAATGGACCTATATTGATAAATATGGGAAGGCCAAACCGGTGTCTTTGGTTATTACTCCTATGAAGAACAGTGACTATGAAGTGATTGGCTTTTTAGGAATGGCTATAGATATTACCGAGCAGAAAGCCAGCCAGCATGCTTTAGTTTCTACTCGAGACCAGTTACTTATGGCGGCAGAGGTAGCACAACTGGGCGTTTGGACTTGGGATCTAGAAAACAATGTTCTGGATTGGAACGAAATTATGTTCGATATATACCAGTACCCACGGACATTAAAAAATGAAGGGGTTACTTATGCGCACTGGTATAACAGGGTTCATCCCGAGGACAGAGAAGCGTCCGCATTGGCATTGCAAAATGCCATAAAAGGCATTGGTGAATACGATCTTGTCATGCGGCTCTTGCTACCTGATAGCAGCATTCGTTATGTTCAGGCTGGCGCTTCTATTGAAAGAGATGCGAGTGGAAAAGCCATTTCTGTGGCGGGTATTAATCGAGATATTACAGCCGAGAGAAGTTTGGAAGCCTGGTTGCGTAAGGCAAAAGATGAAGCCGATGCCGCCAGTGCCGCCAAATCAAGCTTTCTTGCGAATATGAGTCACGAAATCCGCACCCCGATGAATGCTATTTTGGGCATGTTGGAGTTGGTTAAACGAACGTCCTTAACGCATCAGCAAGACGACTATGTTTCAAAAGCCCATATTTCAGCCAAATCTTTGCTTGGTTTAATTAATGATATTTTGGATTTTTCCAAAGTTGATGCCGGTAAATTAACCTTGGAAAGCGTACCTTTCGAAATAGAAAATCTACTATATGAACTTTCTACTGTGCTATCTGGAAGTTCACTGGGAAATGATGTTGAGCTCATTTTTGATATTGATAAAGACATTCCTCCTTACCTTGTCGGCGATAAACTGCGTTTATTGCAGGTGCTCATTAATTTGGTGAGTAATGCGGTTAAATTCACGTTAGAAGGAAGTGTGATTTTAGAAATTAAACAAACAGCGTTGGAGTCCGGTGTATCCCGTTTAACGATTTCTATTACAGACACTGGCATTGGTATTTCAGAAGACCAAATAGAGTCTGTTTTTGACGTATTTTCTCAAGCGGAGTCTTCGACGACTCGACGTTTTGGTGGTTCAGGATTAGGGTTGGTTATTTGCCGTCGTTTTGTCGCTCTAATGGGCGGGGTGTTAAATGTTGAAAGTACTTTGGGGGTCGGCAGTCGTTTCTATTTCACGATTGATTTGCCCGTTGCTGAAGCTCCAGTAGAAGAATTGTTGAATGTACAAGCACGAAAACCCATCCGTATTCTTATTGTAGACAATAATCCTGCTTCGCAGGCTATATTGACGCGAATGGCAATTAATCTTGGTTGGTTTTATGAAAAGGCTGAGACGGTTAAAGAGGTTATTACACAAGTTAATAAAGCCGCAGAAGATGGTGGCCTGTTTGATGTTGTCTTATTGGATATTAAAACATCAGATTTTGTCGGACGTGACAGCATGGAGAATATGGTCGCGAGTTTTCACACTTCAACACAGTCTCCTAAAATTATTTTATTGGCCAATGCACCTAATGAAAAACTGGAAAGCTCTCTTGAATTAGTCACGGGCTATTTATTAAAGCCCACGACATTAAGTCAGTTATCTGAAATGGTTTATGAGTCTTTATCTAATGGGGATACTCTCATAAATGAAGGTGATGAAAAGTCTAATGATCTAATTGAACGAAGTCTGGCGGGAATAAAGTTATTACTAGTAGAAGATAACGCCTTTAATCGTCAAGTCGCGACAGAATTATTAGTCGCAGAAGGCGCTATCGTTACCGTTGCTGAAGGTGGTTTGGAAGGGGTTGCCATTGTACTGGATAACGCTGAAGGCGCCTTCGACCTAGTGCTGATGGATATGCAGATGCCAGACATAGATGGTTTGGAAGCAACAAGACAAATCCGAAAAAATGGGCAATTCACCTCACTTCCCATTGTTGCTATGACAGCCAATGTGTCAGAGGATGATCGTCAGGCGTGTCTTAATGCGGGCATGAATGATCACCTTGGCAAGCCTTTAGATATCGATTTGATGATCGCTTGTATCTTGCAGTATGTAGGTAAAAAGACTGAGGTAGGCGTTACTCTTGGTCAGGCCGCTGAGAAAGCTATAGGCGTTGAAGACAGCCATTCGTACGAACGTGAAGATATTCAATCTATATTGGGACGATTTGGTGGCAGTGTTGATCTCTTTAAAAGTGTGGTTGATGGTTTTGAGGCAGAGTCTCAGAGTTTACTAGAAAACATTGATAAAAATGTTATAGACAGAGATCAAATTAAGGCGCGAGAGGCACTTCATACTTTAAAAGGTGCGTCTTTGACGATGGGCTTGTTGCATTTTTCTAATCAGCTATCCGATTTTGAACAGGTTCTAAAAACGACCGAGGATAAAGAAGCGCTGGAAACGTGTTTCTCTTCTATTAATGTTGCTGAACTCAATACTCAGTTACATGATGAATTGGCTACTATTATTGCTGAAATTAATGATTTGACGTGAATTATCGATAATTTTAGCTAAGCTATATTGCTATGATTTGAATCATAAATTGATCTAGAAAAGGTATTATGCGAAAGCATATTATTACGAGTGTTTGAACTGTTGTGCGTTGATTTTATGTTATAGACAGCCTGTAGATTAGGCGCTTGAGGAGAGTGGGATGTTTAACAAGAGTTTGAAGAATGAATTTAAGGCATTAAAGGAAGAGCTGTACTCTCTTAATCAAGTAAAAGAAAGTTTAGACCAAGAAATGTTAGTTATCATTTTGAGCCCTGAGGGCGTGATAACATCGGTCAATAAAAAATTCACTGATGAATTGGCTTTTTCGAAAGAGGCCATTATAGGTAGAAAAATATCAGAGTTAGTGCCTGTTATTTCTCGGGAAACGACACACTACAAGGGGCTTTTAAACTCGATCAAAAACGCCATCCATTGGGTTGGTGCGTTAGAAATTGAAAAAGAAAACGGTGATGAAGCGTGGTTACGAGTTATCTTACAGCCGGTATTAGATGGTGAAAACGGTAAGCTCAAACAGTTTTCCTTACACTGTAATGATTTAACACGGACGATTACCAGCTCTCGTGAAGATCAAAATATTATTTCCGCGCTACAGCGATCAACCGCCGTTATTGAGTTTGATATGAGCGGCCATATTTTGAAAGCGAATGATCTTTTTCTCGGTGGTATGGGGTATAAGCTTGAGCAAATCAAAGGCAAGCACCATAGAATATTTTGCACTGAAGAGGAGTCCAGTTCAGCTGACTACGCTGCATTTTGGAAGCGTTTAAGCGAAGGGCAGTTTGTTGCTGAGCGTTTTAAGCGCGTTGATAGTCGAGGTGATATTGTTTGGTTAGAGGCGTCTTATAACCCAATTTCTGACGTGCATGGTCGTCTGTATAAAGTCGTTAAGTTTGCGACCATTATCACGGATCAGATTAATCGTGAATTGGCGGTGTCTGAGGCGGCTGATATTGCTTTTAGCACCTCTCAACAGACAGATAATAGTGCGAAAAAAGGCAGTCAGGTGGTCAGTGATACCGTCACCGTGATGCGCCAATTATCAGATCAAATGGCAGAAGCTGCCGAGGGCATTGCTGAATTGGATAAGCAGTCTCAGCTGGTGGGGTCTATTATTCAAAGTATTCGAGGCATTGCGGATCAAACTAACCTACTTGCATTGAATGCGGCCATTGAGGCGGCGCGAGCGGGAGAACAAGGTCGAGGTTTTGCCGTTGTTGCTGATGAAGTCAGACAGTTAGCATCGCGAACCAGTGCGGCGACAGAAGAGATTGTAGGGGTCGTTGAAAAGAACCAAATACTGGCTGAAAAAGCGGTTTCTTTGATTAATAAAGGCAAAGAGCAAGCAGAGCAAGGCCTTGCTTTGTCGAATGAAGCGGGTAATGTAATTATTGAAATTCAAGACGGCGCTCAAAGAGTGGTTGATGCAGTTGGACAGTTCGCTAACAAATTTACGAACTAAGCGTTAGAGCATTGGCTGACTTTCTTGTCGTCGGCCAATGTTCGTGTTTAACGTTGTGATAACGTGTCTAATGTTTCTAATAACCACTCTAATTCATTTTCACCTTTCAAACGTGTCGCCATACTTTGCTCATGTTCCATAACGCGTGCACTTAATGTCTGAAAAAATGTTTCTCCGTATTTGGTCATAAATAGCGCATAAGAGCGGCGATCGTTTTTAGCTGGACGGCGCTTTAAAATATCCATTTTTTCTAATTTGTCGACAGCAGCAACCATGGCTGAGCGGTCATTGCCTAGAGCTTGAGCTACCGCCGTTTGTGTTAAACCCGGGTTGCGTTCCACAATGGCGATAATGGCAAATAAACCAGGACTGATACCCAGATCAGAACATACTTCAGAAAACTTACTGAAAAAATTCATTTGGGCGCGTCGCAAGCGATAGCCAATCAGCGTATTAAGTATTCCGAAGTCCACTGTTGAATCAGTTTTTTTTGTATCGTCAGCCATTTAGGTCCCATTTACTTGTTTAATAATCAATTATTGTAATATAAAACGTTATTTTGGTGTAACAGTAAACTGTTGAGTAGGGTATAGAAAAAATACGGATTAAATGAAATAACCCCCGTTACTGGGCAACCAGCATTTGGGGGTTATTTTTTTATGCAAACTAACCGACTAAGTGGACCAAACCGAGGGTAATGCTTGGGAAGAGTATCAATAATGCGACTCTCACAAAATCGGATATTAAGAATGGAACCACCCCCTTAAAACACTCTTTTAGTTTAAGGCTATCATCAAAGGATTTAATGATAAAAACGTTCATGCCCACCGGGGGTGTGATGAGCCCGACCTCGACGACGATCAACGCCAATATGCCAAACCAAATGCCGACATCTGCCGTTGGAATGCCAAAATCCATGGCCATAATCATCGGGAAGTAAATCGGAATGGTGAGCAAAATCATCGCTAAGCTGTCTAAGAAACACCCCATCACCAAATAGGTTAATAGCATCAGCACCAGAATAGTATAGGCCGACAGGCCTGAATTCTGAATGAGCTCGACACCTAGATCAGGCAACCTAGAAAGCGCGATAAACACACTAAATAAATCCGCACCTAGCACGATGAAAAAGATCATCGCAGCAGACACCGCCGTGCGCATCAGACAAACCAACAGGCCATCAAGACGCATTTTCCCATGCGTCACGGCTAGGATGGCTGTCAAAATAACACCGACAGACGCGGCTTCTGTTGGGGTGAAAATCCCCATGTAAATGCCGCCCAATACGATTAAAAAGATCGTCGTAATATGCCATACGTCTTTCGTCGATTTTATTTTCTGTGCCAGCGTGGTTTTTTCTCCACGTGGCCCCGCATTTGGGTAAATCCTTACGTAAATTGCGATAGCAAGAATGTAACCGCCCGCAGCGAGAAAGCCAGGAATAAAGGCCGCAATGAACATTTTGGAAATATTTTGTTCCGTAAGAACCGCAAAAATGATCAGCACCATAGAAGGTGGAATCAAAATCCCCAATGTGCCACCAGCGGCTAACGCGCCCGCTGCCAAACTACCAGAATAGTTAAGGCGCTTCATTTCAGGTAAAGCGACTTTCCCCATTGTGGACGCGGTTGCCAAGGATGAACCACAAATCGCCCCGAATGCCGCACAACCCGCTACGGCCGCCATAGCAATACCGCCGCGCTGACGTCCAATCCACGTATTGCAGGTTTTAAATAACTCGGCCGTAATGCCAGAACGTGTGGCAAGCTCGCCCATTAATAGAAACAATGGCACTACGGACAAGTCATAAGTGGAAAATTTAGAGACGGGCGCGGTTCCTAAATACTCTAATAACGCTGGAACGCCGCCAATCATGGAATAGCCCACCGCGCCACACACCAACATGGCCAACGCGATTGGAATACGAATGCTCATTAAAACAAGCAACACAGCCATCATTAAAAATGCCAGCTCAATATTACTCATTCGCACCTCCTAGAAACACGGCAAACAGTTTGTAAAGGCCACAGAGTCCACACAGAGTCATGGACGTGACGCCGACAATGAATGTCCACCAAGTAGGAAGTTCAAGCAGCATGCTTTGTTCAAGATAGTCTTTTGCCTCAAGCCCACTGAGGCTCATTTGATAGGCAAAGACAAATGCGGTCACAGTAAATACGATGTCCGCCGTGATATCCAATGTTCGTAATGTGCTTTTTTTACAATGCGCTGTAAAGAGGTCAACAATCACGTGACCATTACGCACATAACAAACGGGCAAAAAGAGAAACACCGCCATTGCCAGACCCATTTCAGTGATTTCATAATCTCCTTCAATCGATTGTCCAACGGTGGTTCGACCTATTATGCTCGCAACAGTGACGGCGGCTATGCCAAGCATCACAAAGCCGCCCGTGAGTGCAAAAATATTTGATAAGCGACCCAGAAAGGATCGCTGTATATCAGCAGAAAATACTGTCATTTTAAATCATCCAACAACGTGGCTTAAAGTGCTTCGTATTTTTTGATGAGTGCTTTGGTTTTGTCTAATAAACGCTGTCCGTCGTAGTCGTCATCGTTCATGTCTTCAACCCATTGGCTGGTAATAGGCGCCATGGCTTTTTCCCAGCGAGCGTGTTCTGCGCCTTCGATATAATCAAAGCTGTTGCCTTGATCCACCGCGTATTTACGCGCAAACACTTCGTAGTTATCAAACAAATCCCCGATGTGCCCCGCTAACGCAATACCAGAATTGTTATCAATCACTTTTTGTAGATCAGCAGGCATGCTGTCATAGACTTTGTTGTTCATTGAGAAAACGAAGGTGTTTGTATAAAGACCTGCGCCTTTAAATTCTGTGTGATGTTTTACCAACTCGTATATTTTCATTGGCAATACCACTTCGAAAGGCAATACCGCTACATCAATGACGCCTTTCGATAACGCACTTGGCATTTCTGTAACAGGCAAAAAGACGGTATTAGCGCCCACACTTTTAAAGGCTTCTGACATGACTTTGTTAGGTGCACGAACCTTCATACCTTCTAAGTCTTCTAGCGTTTTAATGGCTTTGTCTCGTGAGTGAAAAGAACCTGGAGTGTGAGTGTGCAATGCGATGACGTGGACATCTTTCATTTCATCTTGCATTTCGGTTTCGGAATAATCTTGTAGCGCCATGCTGGTCGCTTTTGCTGAGCCTGGAATGAAAGGCAGTTCAAATGACGTCATTTTTGGAAAACGCCCGGGCGTGTAGCCGGCCACTGTCCAAGACAAATCCACAATGCCTTTGCGAGTTTGATCAAATAACTGAGGTGGTTTTCCGCCCAATTGCATGGCTGGGTAAATGTCTATTTTGATTCGACCATTCGATTCTGTTTCGACTCTTTCTGCCCAAGGCACAAGAAACTGAGAATGTGCCATCGACATAGGCGGAAGCATATGATGCAGTTTTAGGGTGTATTCAGGTTCCGCTGCGATGGCGTTGATAGACAGCATAGAGCCAGCGACAAGGGCTAGGCCCTGCAGTTTTATCTTCTTCATTTTAATCACCTTAATTGTTTTTGTTATTAAGTGTTTTAATCCGAACGCTATTTCACCAAGGTTAATCCATTATTAAAGGCAAAGGGACTGAGAAACAACAGTGTTTTTTTGTTATTTCCAGAGCCGATAAATCTATTTGTGACACATATTGTTGTGCTTTTCAACAATCTTATTTATAAATTTTTTGCTCTTCATATTCAAAAAAAGCAAGCCTTGATAAAACGTTTGATATAAAAATAGTTGTGGTGTACAACATAAATTCTATTCCCCAAAACAAACCAATAAAAATAGACATGTGAGGGCATAAAATGAGCAAGGTTATTTCTCTGGAGCACGCAGCGGGTCTCATAAAAGATGGCGACTCTGTTGCATGGTCAACCGTTGGTATGTCTTTTTTTGCAGAAGCGGTGGCCAAAGCCGTCGAGCAGCGATTTATCAGCACAGGGCATCCGCAACAGTTAACCTTGATCCATGATTGCGGTTGCGGTGACGGTAAAGACGCGGGCATGTCACACATGGCGCATTCTAATCTCGTAAAGCGTCTCATTTCTGGTCATACCGGCCAAGCACCTAAAATGGCGCAAATGATTACGGACGATGTTATTGAAGCTTATTTACTTCCTCAAGGTGTGTTGACCACAATGTGGCGTCAGATCGCGGGTAACAAACCGGGTGTGATTACCAAGATAGGCATGGGTACCTATGTTGATCCTCTGTTAAGCGGCGGTAAAGTAACGTCTTTGGCGACGGAAGACCTTGTTAAGCGTATCGAAATTGAACAAGAAGAGTGGTTACTTTATAAAAAATTCCCTCTCAATGTTGTGGTGATTCGTGCCACCACCGCCGATGAAGATGGTAATTTATCGGTAGAAGAAGAGGCCATGTTGGCTGAAATTCTGCCTATGGCTCAGGCCGCAAAGAACAGCGGTGGTATTGTTATCGCTCAAGTGAAATACATTGCCGAACGTCATTCTATTCATCCGAAAGAAGTCAAAGTGCCTGGTGTTTTGGTGGATTACATCACGGTGGCACCAGTCGAAGATCACAAACAAACCATTGGTACTGTTTATAATCCCGGCCTTGCTGGAAATGCTCGTGTGCCATTAAATGCGCTTCCTGCAATGCCATTTGGCGATCGTAAAATTATCGCGCGTCGTGCTGCGATGGAGCTAAAAGCGAATGTCATGGTGAATCTAGGTATAGGCATGCCGGACGGCGTGGCGGCGATCGCGGCGGAAGAAAAAGTCTCGCATTTGTTCACACTAACGACCGAATTGGGTACTTACGGTGGCATACCTGCATCTGGCGCTGACTTTGGCGCGGCGTGGAATGCAGATGCGATTATTGAACACGAAGCGCAATTCGATTTTTACGACGGTGGTGGTTTGGATATCGCCTTTTTGGGATTGGCGCAGGCCGATATCAAGGGCAATTTAAACGTTAGTAAGTTTGGTCCGAAAGTGGTCGGACCCGGTGGTTTTATCAACATTTCTCAAAGTGCGAAGAAAGTCGTTTTTTGTGGCACCTTGGTGAATGGCGCTAAATTGGCTTACGACAATGGCAAAGTATCCGTGCTTCAAGAAGGTAAGGTGCAAAAATTTGTTAACGCCGTTGATCACATTACTTTCAGTGGTGACCTTGCCCGCGAAAATCACAAGCCCGTGTTGTTTATTACTGAGCGTTGCGTGCTGGAGTTGCGTCAAGAAGGCATGGTGCTCACAGAAATTGCACCAGGTTTAGATTTAGAAAAAGACGTGTTGAGCGCGATGGCGTTCCGGCCAATTATTGCGTCTGACCTTAAAACCATGCCTGACGCTATTTTTGCGGAGCAGTGGGGTGGTTTAGGCGACATCATGGCATCGGCCGATCAGCAATAAAAAATAAGAATAAAAAAAAGAGGAAAGGCTATGTCTATTAAGAATGTCGAAATCCCTTACGGTGCTTATTGGAGTACCCCGTTTACCAAATGGCAGGGCTCGTTACAGCATTTGCATTCGATGAAGTTCGCAGCGCATGTGGCAAAAGGCGAGTTGGCAAAACGGAATATTGACCCGCTTGTGTTCGATTCCGGCGTGTTGGGTATGACGATCAACCAGTATCAGTCATTCAACGGGGCGCCTTGGCCCTTGTATGAGATTGGCGCAGTGAATACCGCCGGTCATGCGGTAAACCAAGTCTGTGCAACGAGCGCGCGCGGTTTGTTTGCCGCCGCGTCTGAAATTGTTTGTGGTATGGCGAATGTGTCGTTCTTGATGACGGCTGACCGTTGCTCTAACGGGCCGCACATTTATTATCCGAATGCCAAAGGGCCAGCGGGTTCGTCAGAAGACCAAGTCACATACAACATGATGAACGACTGCATTGGCGGTCATTCTATGATGCAAACCGGTGAAAACGTGGCGACGCGTTTTGACATCACTCGTGAAGAATTAGACGCCGTGACGTATCGGCGTTATGAGCAATATCAAGACGCATTAAAGGACGATCAAGCGTTTCAAAAGCGTTACATGACACTGCCTTTGTCCGTGCCAACGGCGAACTTTAAAAAAGAAGACACCGTGATTTTCGGCGACGAAGGGGTTTTTGCCACCACGCCAGAAGGCTTGGCGAAATTAAAACCGATTCAAGAAGGTGGCGTGATTACTTTTGGTAATCAAACTCACCCTGCGGACGGCAATGCGTCTATGGTGCTTTGCCGTTCTGAAGACATTGCTTCCCTGACAAGCAAACCTGAAATCAAAATTGAAGTGCTGGGCTTTGGTCAAGCCCGAGACGCTTTAGCCTACATGCCAGCCGCGCCGATTGAAGCCGCGAAGCGTGCGCTTGCCGTCGCAGGCGTGGACATTAAACAGATCAAAGCGATCAAAACCCACAACCCCTTTGCAGTGAATGACGTGGCGTTTGCAAAAGCGATGAACGTCAATGTGATGGCAATGAACAATTATGGCTGTTCGCTTATTTGGGGGCATCCGCAAGGACCAACCGGTTTGCGAGCCGTGATTGAACTGATTGAAGAACTAGCATTAACCGGCGGCGGTTATGGATTATTCACCGGTTGTGCGGCGGGTGATACGGGCATGGCCGTTGTGATTAAAGTATCTGATCGATAAAACTTGGTCATTAGCATCAAGCTAGGCCCATAAACATAAGAATAGAGGCTCCTTAATGGCAACGTATGAATTTATTAACTTCTCTGTTGAGAATGGCATTGCGCATTTGCAATTGAATCGTCCAGAGAAGAAGAACGCGATCAACGACAGTTTGTGTCTTGAGATAGAGCATGTCTTTTTAAACCTAAGTGATGATGTGAATGTCATTGTTCTTTCTGGCAATGGCCCTGAATTTTGTTCCGGCTTGGACTTACGTGAGCACAAGGCTCGCGAACCTTTCCAAGTGGTGAAACATTCCCAAATGTGGCATCGCGTATTTGGCCACATTCGTGAATCGGGCATTCCTGTTGTGGCGGCGATGCACGGTGCGGTGATCGGCGGTGGCTTAGAGCTGGGGATTTGCGCTCATGTTCGTGTCACGGAAGAGGGTACGTATTACCGCTTACCGGAAGGCAAACACGGTATTTTTGTTGGTGGCGGTGCGTCGGTGAATGTCTCTAACGTGATTGGCGCAAGCCGCATGACCGAAATGATGCTGACAGGCCGAGATGTGAATGCCGAAGAAGGCTTGCGCATTGGGCTGTCGCATTATGTGGTTGGCAATGGTGACGCCTTGGCAAAAGCCTTTGAGCTGGCAGAAGGCATTGGCAAAAACTCCAAATACTCTAACTGGGCGATGACCACAGGGCTGAGTCGTATCAGCAATATGTCGGCACAAGAAGGCATGTACACAGAGTCATTAATTTGCGGCATCACGCAAACCAGCGAAGAAGTCAAAGCGCGTATAGACGCGTTTCTTAACCGTAAAAAATCTTAATTCTGTGCCTGAATAGGAGTGGTTGATATGCAAATCCAAGACAAACATTTTATTGTCACCGGTGCCGCATCTGGCATTGGTGAAGCCGTTGCGCGACGTTTACATGGTCTAGGCGCGAAAGTGACGCTGGCCGATGTGAATGAAAAAGGACTAGAGCGCGTCCAAGCCGTGTTAGGCGGTCGCGCCTTAGCGTGTGTCACCGATATTGTCAGTGAAGAATCTGCTCAGAACTCGGTGAATAAAGCCGTTGAAAAATTTGGTCCGATTAGTGGGTTGATTAACTGTGCGGGCATTCCGGGCGCAGAGCGCGTGGTTGGACGTGAAGGCCCTCATCGATTGGCGTCTTTTCAGCATGCTATTTCAGTCAATTTAGTTGGGACGTTTAATATGATTCGCCTTGTAGCGGATCAAATGCAAAACAACGAACAAGAAGCGAATTTAGAGCGTGGCGTGATTATCAATACGGCGTCGGCGGCGGCATTCGATGGTCAAATTGGCCAAGCTGGCTATGCCGCTTCTAAAGGCGGTGTGGTTGCCATGACGTTACCGATTGCCCGTGAACTTGCGCGCTTTGGTATTCGAGTTATGACGATTGCGCCAGGTCTATTTAAAACGCCAATGATGGATGTATTGCCAGAAGAAGTGCAAAAATCCTTAGGTGAATCTGTCCCTTTTCCGCCTCGTCTTGGCGATCCTGATGAGTTTGCGGCGCTTGCTCAACACATTATTGAAAACAGCATGCTAAATGGCGAAGTGATTCGTTTAGATGGTGCAATTCGTATGGCAGCGAAGTAAGGAGTTCTATTATGACTTACCAAGCGCCTTATAAAGACATGCAGTTGCTGGTAGCTCAAGCGTATCAGCAGCATGGACTCGATAAGTTGGAATCATTAGAAGGGTTTGATACTGATCTGGCGAATGCGGTAATGGAAGAAGCAGCGAAGTTCGCTTCCGGTGTGCTGGCGCCGTTGAATCAAGTTGGCGATGTTCAAGGTTGTCGATTTGAAGAGGGCAAGGTAATAACGCCAGATGGCTGGAAAGACGCGTATCGGCAATTTTCTGAATCTGGCTGGATCGGTTTAGCTTTGCCCGAAACGTTTGGTGGACAAGGTTTGCCGAAATACATTGCGCAACCGGTGAATGAAATGTGGCTGTCGGCCAATTTGGCATTCGTTATGTTTCAGGCGCTGGCTCAAGGTGGCTCAGAGATTCTCTTGAAGTTTGCGAGTGAGTCTTTGCAAGCACGTTATTTACCTAACATTGTTTCTGGCGCATGGTCGGTGGCAATGGCACTGACCGAACCAAACGCTGGATCGGATTTGGGTGCGTTGACGACCAAGGCGCTTGCGCAAGACGATGGTACTTATAAGATCAAAGGCCAGAAGATTTTTATCACCTATGGTGATCATGATTTGACCGACAATATTACCCATTTAGTAATGGCAAGAACGCCAGATGCGCCCGCAGGCAGTCGCGGTATTTCTCTGTTCATTGTGCCGAAATATCGTGTGAATCCAGACGGTTCAATAGGCGGTTTTAACGATGTGTGTTGTACGGGCATTGAGCACAAAATGGGCTTGCATGGCAGCCCAACGTGTTCAATCAGTTACGGTGAAAAAGACGAATGTGTTGGGGAATTGGTCGGCGAATTAAATCAAGGCTTGATGGCGATGTTCGTTCTGATGAACGAAGCACGGCTAAGTTGTGGATTACAAGGCGTGGCGCTTGGCGAGTTGGGTTATCAATCAGCATTAGAATACGCCAAAGAGCGTACGCAAGGTACGAATGAAAAAGGCGAGCGCGTCGCGATAATTGAACACCCAGACGTTAAGCGAATGTTATTAGACATGCGCTCTGAAACCTTTGCATTGCGCTCGTTAGGCTATCAAATCGCAGCGCAAATCGATTTGGCTGACAGTAACCAAAATACAGCGCTTCACGCTCGCATTGCCTTGTTAACGCCAATCTTTAAAGCGTTTGCCACAGAGCGAGCCAATGTAATGGCGGGTCAAGTGGTGCAGGTATTTGGCGGCATGGGTTTTGTTGAAGAAACCGGTGTTGCACAGATTATGCGGGATGCGCGAATCACGACGATTTACGAAGGCACAACGGGTATTCAGGCGCGGGATTTACTCATGCGTAAAGTCCGTGGTGATCAAGGGTTGGCACTGAAGGCCTTGCTCTGTGAGATTGATGATCAAGCCGCGAAAGTGGAAGCCAATTCTGCTTTGTCAAAAACCGCAGAGGAAATACGCCACGTCGTTGTGAAAATTCGTTCTTTGCTTGATAAGGCGCTACTTGGTCAAGAAGAAGACTCTTTGCTTGGTGTGTCTGTGCCGTTTTTGGACGCGATGGGAACATTGTGTTGTGCTTGGCAATTGATGAACACCGTGGTGTTGGCGGACGATGACATTGACGACGGTTATTATCAAAATCTGATTGCTATGGTGCAGTTTTATGGTGCCTTTCGTTTGCCTACAGCAATGGCGGCCTTGCAAACAGTGGAGTCGAAATCGTTAGGCTTACAAGAGTATGTTTTTTAAAGGCAGTGAATTCGCCGAATGAAATGGAAAGGCGTCATGAAATACATCGCTGTATTTCAATGTGAGAATAAAAATAATATTGCTGGTGGTGTTTGTCCATCGGCCACAATCACAACACTAACCGCACAACAATAATTATGGCGGTTTGAGGAGTAGAAAATGAACGCAGGATTTCACCCTATAAAAGTGGTCGCTCATCCCATTGAAGTAATAAAACACGACGCGGGTGTGCAGATTATAAACAGCCAGAAGCCGCTTGATGATTTTGCACGTTGTTGGACAGACCGACTGGAATACTGGGCAAAAGAAGCGCCAGAACGTGTTTTTGTTGCACAACGCAATGAGAAAGGAGAGTGGGATAATATTACCTATTCTCAAGCGGTAGTCCGTGTTCGTCACATTGCGTCTTGGCTTTTAACTCAACCCGTTTCGGCTGAACGCCCTATAGTATTTCTTTGCGGAAACAGTGTTGAGCATCTAATGCTGGCGTTGGCAGGCATGTATGTTGGCGTTGCCCATTCACCACTGTCGCCTGCTTATTCTTTGATTGCGACGGATTATTCTAAGCTGCAAGGCATCTTTGATATTTTGACGCCGGGTATGATTGTTGTGGATGAATTGGCGCCATATGAAAAGGCGATCAATGCCGTTTGTCACGATACGGACATTCCAGTTGTGGTGATCAAAGGCGATACGATACCGCAGATAATTTCCAACCCAACCATGTCGTTTCAATCCTCTTTAAACCATCCCGTGTCGACACAAGTGGATATTGAAAACGCTAAGGTCGACGGCGATACCGTTGCTAAAATACTGTTCACATCTGGTACCACTGGCATGCCGAAAGGGGTGATTAACACTCAGCGCATGATTTGTGCGAACCAAGTGATGATTCATCAGGTGATGCAGTTTTTGAAAGATCAACCGCCGATTATGGTCGATTGGCTTCCTTGGAACCACACGTTTGGTGGTAACCATAATGTTGGTATTGCGTTATACAACGGTGGAAGTCTTTATTTAGACGATGGCAAACCAACCGAAAAATTGTTTGGTAAAACATTACAAAACCTCGCCGAAGTTTCCCCTACGGTGTATTTCAATGTACCAAAAGGTTTCGAATTGCTGGTGAAAAGCTTAAAAGCGGATCACGAATTAGCCACGAAGTTTTTCTCTCGTTTGCAGTTTACCTTTTTTGCGGCCGCGGGCTTAGCCCAGCATATTTGGGATGATCTTGATGCGTTGGCGATTCAATACACGGGGAAGAAGATTCCCATGCTGACGGGGCTTGGTTGCACCGAAACGGCGCCTTCTGCGACATTTGCATCGGTTGAAGAATCTACGTCCGGAGTGATCGGTGTGCCAGCACCAGGCGTGTCAATTAAGTTGGTGCCAAACGAAGGCAAGTTGGAAGCGCGAGTCAAAGCTGTCACGGTGATGCCTGGTTATTGGCGACAACCAGAGTTGTCTGCAAAAGCGTTTGATGAAGACGGTTACTATTGTTTGGGGGATGCGTTTGCGTATTTGGACGAAAAAGCACCGCAGCGAGGATTTCGTTTTGATGGCCGTGTGTCGGAAGATTTTAAATTAGACAGTGGTACGTGGGTCAGCGCAGGAACCTTGCGAGCGAAGTTTATCAGTGCGTTTGCGCCATTTGTACAAGACGCGGTGTTGTGTGGAACAAACCGTAGTTACATTACTGCGATGGTGTTTCCTGACTGGACTCATTGTAGAACGCTCTTGCCTTATGACCTTGAAATTAGCAATGAAGCACTTGTTGAACACCCTATAGTTGTCAACGCGTTCAGACAAAAATTGGCGGATTTCACTAAGCAAAGTACAGGTGGCTCCACCGTGGTTACTCGTATTGTGTTGCAAGCAATGCCACCCAGTATCAATCAACATGAAGTGACTGATAAAGGTTCTTTGAACCAACGTGCCGTTCAGACTCACCGTAAAGATCAAGAGGAATTGCTCTATCAAGAACCTATAGCCAAGCAGGTTATTGCTTTATAACGGAGGATTTCTTATATGTTTAGTAATGAGAGGCACCAGAAAATCGAGTGGGGGGATTGTGACCCCGCTGATATTGTTTTCTACCCTCGCTATTTTGCCTTTTTTGATGCGTCGACAGGGGCTCTTTTTGAAGCGATGGGCTATTCCTTAAAACATATTCGCGATGAATTAGGTGATGTTGGTTGGCCAATGCTGAATACCGGCTCGACGTTTTTTAAACCGTCTAAATATGGTGATAACGTCATCATAAAAAGCGAATTCACAACGGTGGGGCGAGCAAGTTTTGGCATCCGTCATCAACTTTTTAACGATGGTGATCTTGCTGTTGAGTGCTTGGAAAAACGAGTATGGGCTTGCCTAAATGCATCAGGGACGTTGACGTCAAAAGTGATCCCCAATGAGATTAGAGCTCGTATGCTGAGCCAAGATTAGGTCTATAGAAAAGGAATAAGATGAAAATACTAGTGGGCGTTAAACGTGTCATTGATTACAACGTCAAAGTGCGTGTCAAAGCTGATCAAAGCAATGTGGATTTAACGAATGTCAAAATGTCGATGAATCCTTTTTGTGAAATTGCCGTTGAAGAAGCGATTCGTCTTAAAGAGGCTGGTGTCGCTTCCGAAGTGATAGTAATGAGTGTGGGAACGAGTCAAAGCCAAGAGCAACTTCGTAATGCGTTGGCGCTTGGGGCGGATCGGGCCATTTTAGTTAGTACTGAGGGTGATGTAGAGCCGCTAAATGTCGCGAAGGTTTTTGCTGCGGTGATGAAAAAAGAACAACCAGGATTAGTCATTCTGGGTAAGCAATCTATCGACTCGGATAATAATCAAGTAGGGCAGATGCTGGCAGCGCTCACCAAGCGTCCACAGGGAACTTTTGCTTCTAAGCTTGTTGTCGATGGTGATAGCGCTTTAGTGACTCGTGAAGTTGATGGTGGTTTGCGTACGGTTGCTCTTACATTGCCGGCGATTGTCACGACGGATTTGCGTTTGAACGAACCTCGTTATGCTAAATTACCCGATATTATGAAGGCGAAACGTAAGCCTCTAGAAACGATGTCTTTTACGGATCTTGGGGTGACACAAAAAGGTCATTACAGATTAGATAAGGTAGAAGCACCAGCGATTCGAAGTGCTGGAGTTAAAGTGACTTCAGTGGACGAATTGATGAGTAAACTAAAAGACGAAGCAAAGGTGATTTGATGACAATTTTATTGATAGCGGAACACAATTCAAACACGCTTGCGTCTTCTACTTTATCGGCGTTAACTGCCGCTCAAGCCATGGGTAATGACGTACATATTTTAGTAGCAGGAAAAGATATTGACACTGTTGTTCATGAGGCTGCAAAAGCATTTGGTGTGAGCAAAGTACTTTGCGCAGAGGCTGAAGTTTATGAACAGGCTTTGGCAGAGCCAATGGCTGATTTAGTTGTCCATCTCTGCACAGCGTATTCTCATATTATTGCGCCATCTAATTCTGAATCTAAAGACTTTATGCCAAGAGTGGCCGCTTTATTAGATGTGGGTCAGGTATCGGATATTTGCGATGTATTGGCGGCGGATCAATTTAAACGTCCTATTTATGCCGGTAATGCTATTACGACGGTGACTGTATTAGACGAAAAAAAAGTCATAACGGTTCGTGCGTCTTCTTTTGATGAACAGATTCAACAGAGTGAACAAGTTTGCGCCATTTTGCCTGTTGATTTCATTGCAAAAAATACTTTATCTGAATGGAAAAAAGATGACATTACACAATCGGAGCGACCAGAACTCTCTAGTGCTCGTTGTATTGTTTCTGGTGGTCGAGGAGTGGGCAGCAATGAAAGCTTTGCATTAGTTGAAGCATTGGCCGATAAGTTGAATGCGGCCGTTGGCGCTTCTCGTGCGGCGGTTGACGCTGGCTTTGTATCGAATAATTTACAGGTTGGACAGACAGGTAAAATTGTTGCACCAGATTTGTATATGGCGTTTGGTATTTCTGGCGCCATACAGCATTTGGCTGGAATGAAAGATTCTAAGGTGATTGTTGCGGTAAACAAAGACGAAGAAGCGCCCATTTTCCAAATCGCTGATTATGGATTGGTAGGAGACCTTTTTACCGTGTTGCCTGAACTTACTGAGAAGCTCTAATAAAAGGCGGCTGAAACACGGGAATAAATAGAACCGGGCCTAGGCTCGGTTTTTTTTGCGTTATAGTTTACTTTATTTGGTTTGAGAGCACTGTTCAATAATACGCTTTGCGCTGATCACCAAAAAGCTAAAAACAGTAATGGCTAGAGCGGTAAGGTGAAAAAAATCACCGAATAAAAAGCTTTCCATATGGATTCCTCTAGTAAATATTCTAATTATTATTTTATTTAATAAAAGCACAGAGTTTTCAGTTCGTCCACACTATTTGCTATTTTCGATGTTTTTTAGACGTTAACTTTGCAGTGTTGAAAGGCCTGGAATATAGAGTATGTAACGTTATTGGCATATAGTGTTTGCGTTGTTAAAGGCGTCAGATCTCGTCAGTAATAAGTCTACTTACTTATCAAAAATAGAGAGTAAGCTTTTCTATTTTTATGGTGAATTTGTCTGCTCTTGTCTCATTTTTTTATTATCTATGTACTTTAATATTCTATTAAAGATGATTTTTTATATGGTGCAGATTGTCTATAGGGGCGGCCGTTACTCATGATTCGTCCTTTGCTTATTCTACGTTTATTGGCGATGCCGTGCTTATGGATGAGTGTGGTGCAATTCACTTTTGGCGAGTTGTCTTTTATGTGGTTTAAGGATGAAGTCCAGCATGCTTTCATCACTCCTGCCGCGATTACTTTCACCCTGTCTTTGGCGTTTTTATTTGGGTTTAAAAAATACCCCTTACCCTCCGTTAATATTCGAGAAGCGATGCTGTTTGCCAGCTTAACTTGGTTGATTGTTGGCATATTGGGTGCTATTCCTATCATTACGATAACGCAGGTTTCTTTTACAGATGGCGTGTTTGAATCCATTAGTGCGTTGACCACCACTGGCGCGACGATGTTGTCGGGTTTGGATGACATGCCGCCCACTTTTTTGATGTATCGTCAGTTTCTGCAGTGGATGGGTGGCCTTGGCGTTGTTATTTTTGTGGTGGCTATTCTTCCTATGCTGAACATCGGTGGTATGCGTTTGCTGAAAGCGGAAACGCCTGGCCCGATCAAAGACGACAAACTATCCCCACGAATATCTAATACGACGCATTATTTATGGATGGTGTATCTGGTCATTACAGGGTTGTGTGCGGTGTCTTATTATTTTGCTGGCATGTCGGCGTTTGATGCGATTGGACACAGTTTTACCACCGTATCTACTGGAGGTTTTTCAACTCATGATGCCAGTATGGGGTATTTCAAAAGTCCGCTTATTCTGTGGATCTGCAACCTGTTTATGGTGCTTGGTGCGGTAAACTTTGCTTTGCATTATCGTGTTTATATTGCGCGCAGCATGATTTTGTACTGGAAAGACGAAGAGGCTCGGACTTTTCTGAAAATTATTGCTTTTGTAACGCTCATTTTAGTCTTACTTCTTTTCCAAACGGATACAGAAAAAGGGCTCTGGGTCACCATTACTCAGGCTTTATTTCATGTTATTTCTTTTATTACTAGCACGGGATATGCCGCAACGGATTTTGGCGCGTGGCCTGCGGTGACGTCGATTATTTTGATTTTTGTTGGCTACATTGGTGGTTGCGCTGGCTCGACGGCAGGTGGTAACAAGGTCATTCGAAATATTATTTCATTTAAATCGATTGGTTTGGAAATTAAACGCTTAGTGCGTCCAAATGGTGTGTTTTCGATTAAGTTACAGGGGCGAATGATTAGTGATGATGTACGTCATTCGGTTATGGGGTTCATGTGTCTTGCGGCTATGGTGACGGTTTTATTTACGGTGTTGTTAATGATGACAGGCATGAGCTTTATGGCGTCTTTGAGTGCTACTGCTGCGTGTTTGAATGTACTTGGACCTGGCTTTGCAGAGCTTGGTAACAACTTTTCTCCGCTTAGCGATACGGGGACTTGGTTGATGAGTTTCGCGATGATTTTAGGGCGTCTAGAATACTTTACGGTGCTTGTGTTGTTTTTTCCGGTTTTTTGGCGTCATTAAGCTTACTAAATCAGAATTATTAAACAGCGTACGGTTATCAATATGACAACAAGCGTACGCTGTTTATTATTTAACTCGCAGAAATCGCAATGTTGTTGCTTTCTTCTTCGTATGCTTCTAGTTCGATAGCAATACTTTTTGATGTTGGCGTGTTGCTAAATTCTCCATGACTATCGAGAGGCACCAATGGATTGGTTTCTGGGTAGTAAGCTGCAATGTTTCCAGCTGGAATGCTATAAGGCACGAGTTTAAATCCGTTGACTTTTCGTTCTACACCATCGTCCCATATTGAGCGTAATGTCACACTTTGGCCTTCTTCAAATCCTAAACGCTGTATGTCTGCGGGATTAATAAATACCACCTTACGCTCACCTTTAATACCACGGTATCGATCGTCCATTCCATAGATGGTGGTGTTGTATTGGTCGTGTGAACGAAGCGTTTGCATGATCAGTGTTTTGTCTGACAACAAGTCTTGTGCACGCTTAGGTAAAATGGATTCAGGCAGTATGTGCGTGTGCAAAATGGCTTTGTTCGAGGGGGTTGTCCACTTTCTTTCTCTTGCGCTATTACCCAAGTAAAAACCGCCAGCTTGTAAGATGCGTTGATTGAAGTCGGTGAATCCCGGTATGACGGCTGCGATATGGTCACGAATAATATCGTAGTCGCTTACGGCTTCCATCCAGTCAATCGGGACGTTCCCTAATGTGGCGGCGGCGATTCCTGCAATGATGGCAGGCTCAGATTTTTGTTCTTTCGTTAATGGCTCTAAGACGCCACCAGAAGCGTGGATCATACTGAATGAATCTTCGACGGTGACTTTTTGTTGGCCTTTTGTTTGGTGGTCGATGTCGGTACGGCCAAGGCAAGGTAAGATAATCGCTTCTGTACCAGTAATAAGGTGTGATCTATTGAGTTTGGTGCTGATCTGTACTGTGAGTTGGCATTTTTTTAACGCCTGCTCTGTGGCTTGGGTATCTGGTGTGGCAGCGGCGAAATTACCGCCTAGCGCGATAAAGACACCGACTTTTCCGTCGCGCATTGCACGTATGGTATCCACAACGGCCAAACCATGCTTTTGTGGCGGTGTGAAGTGGAAGCGTTTTTCTAACGCATCAAGAAAGGCTTGAGAAGGACACTCGTTGATGCCCATGGTTCGGTCTCCTTGCACATTACTGTGGCCTCGAACAGGACAGGTTCCGGCGCCGGGCTTACCTAAGTTGCCTCGCAATGTCAGTAAATTGACTATCTCATGTATGGTCGCAACGGAATGGTGATGCTGAGTAATGCCCATCGCCCATGTAATGATGACGCTGTTGGCGTTTGCATAGACGTTTGCGGCGTGCGTGATTTCTTCTTTTGTTAGGCCGGATTGTTTAATGATGTCTGGCCAGGAGGTTTGTTTAACCTGCTCTAAGTAGGCGTCTACACCTTGTGTGTGCTCATTGATGAAATCGTGGTCAAAAACGGCTTTGCCTTGTTGCTGGGCGGCTTCTTCTAAATCGATAAGCACTTTTACCATGCCGCGAACCACGGCCATATCACCGCCAATTTTTGGACAAAAATAGCCAGTGGTGGTTGGCTGAGAGCCATTGGTTAGCATTTCAATAGGATTTTGAGGGTTCTGGAAGCGTTCTAAACCGCGTTCACGCAGGGTATTAAAACTTAGTAATTGCGCCCCCCGCTTTACGACTTCTTTTAGTGTTTCTAGCATACGAGGATGGTTTGTACCCGGATTCTGACCGAAGACAAAGACGGCGTCGGTGTGTTCGAAATCGTCTATTTCAACCGTACCTTTACCAATGCCAATGCTGCTGGTTAATGCGTAACCGCTGGCTTCGTGACACATGTTTGAGCAATCTGGGAAGTTGTTTGTGCCATAGGCGCGAGCAAACAGTTGGTAAAGAAAAGCCGCTTCATTGCTGGCTCGTCCTGATGTATAGAAAGCCACATTATCGGGAGACGACTGGCTTTTTAAGGTGTCGGCAATCTGTTTGTACGCTTGATCCCAAGATATTGGCTCATAGTGATCCGTTTCTCGGTTATAACGCATGGGTTCGGTAAGTCGACCTTGATACTCAAGGAAATAATTACTTTGGGAGTTTAGCCAAGTGACACTGTGTTCTGCCATGAATGCGGCGTCTACTTTACGTGATGTGGCTTCCCAGTTGACGGCTTTAGCACCGTTTTCGCAAAAGCGTATTTTTGCTGGATCGTGTTTTTCTCCCCAAGCGCAGCCCGGGCAATCAAAGCCGTGAGGTTGGTTGGTTTTGAGCAGTGTGTTGATATTTCTAATAGCATTGTCACTTTTTAACCAATGTTTCGTTGTGCTTTGTAACGCGCCCCAGCCACCAGCCGGTCCTTTGTAAGGCGTGTAAAAATCAGGCTTTTTACTCATCGTCTGTTCCCTCTAACTGGATTGAAGGTGCGAATACTCTAGGCGCATCTTGCTTTGGTAAATGTATCAGTGTCAGCCCGTAATGTTTAGCGAGTTTGACGGCGAGTGTGCTGGGTGACGCTAAATGCACCAGTCTAGAAAGACCTACACGTACGGCTTTCTGAACCAGTTCTGTGCTGCATCGACTTGTCATTAAAACGCTATGGTTATGCAAATTTATATCCTGTTGCAGAGCATAGCCAATCACCTTATCAAGCGCATTATGTCGACCTATGTCTTCCATGCAAATAATAGGTTTGCCTTGTGGCGAGATAAGCTGTGCGGCATGAACTGCGCCGGTTTTGTTTCCTAGTATTTGGTATTTGCCTAGGTGTTGTCTTAATGACACTAAAGCCGCTTCTTCTATTGGCTGACTTGAGGGAAGTATAGGAAGTATAGGAATGGCTTGTGCTAGGGATTCTACACCGCATAACCCACAACCCGTTGCACCAAGATGTGTTTGTTTTTTTTGTTTAAATTGAGCTAATCGACGCGGGCTAATGTCTAAATTAATGGCAATGCTTTCAAGGTCTGGTGATGTTTGGGTTAGTTGTATGTCGATATCTCTGATTTCACTGAGATGTTCAATGATGCCTTCACTTCGAGCAAAACCAATAACAAACGCGTCTAAATGAACGGGTGTGACCATCATGACGGCATACGCAATGTCATTAATGCTAATAGCCAATGGTATTTCTTCGACAAGTTCGGCTGATCCAGAAATTCGCTGTGTGTCTTGAGACAGCTGCATGTCTTCAGGCAAGGTGTCGCAGCGCCCATATGCATGGCGTCGATGGCTGATAAAAGGAAGAGGCGACTGCTGCATAATGTTGAATTCAACGTATAAAAAAGACGAGCTTTATAGTACGTAGAGTGGTCGTAAGCGTCCAATTATTTTGTTCTAGTTTAGGGCATGGAAACGACATGTGGTTTTTGAGGTATGTTTGTACAATAAACAAGTCGTTTTTAGGCAGGTTACAAGGGGGTAAGTATTTCTTTAGATACAAAAATACCGTATCCTAGCCCGAAAATTTAAGCTTCAAATGCCTTTTTCGTATTGGTTTTGTAAAACACTAGGTGAAAAGGGTATGGACTGTGATTTTTTGCACTCCAACAGTGGCAAGGAAAAAGCACATGTTACAAAGTGTGGTTCTGTTTTTGTCATATATCGAGAATGTATGCGAGCAAAGTATTAGCGCATAGTCAGTTTCTCTGTGATCCACTTTTTGTTTAATGAGTTTTTTATTTATGCAGTTTATTACACGCCTCTCGCGTTGGGCTTTGTCGGGTCCGCGAGCTTGGATATCCATCATTTTTGCCGTTTTTATTGTTTTGCTGTTTGTTTACAACACCCTTGTTACATCCACAGAAAATCCAGAAGACTACACATTACCTAGCGCTAAAAATAAAGCGACTAATAGTAAAAGCGAAGCAGTCGTAAATAAAAATAAACCCAATTCGAATACGGATGAAGATAACAATTACGACTCGTTGGTTACGACTGATCCTCTACAAAACGTTGAGAAAGTCATAGCGCCTATCCCTTCAATAGAATACGTCATTAAATCTGGCGATACTTTAGCGGGTATTTTTGCGAGTTTAGGGTTACCAAGAGAATCTTTATACGCGGTACTTGAAGCAGATCAAGAATACTTAGTGCTTGAACCCTTGATGCCCAAGGATAAGTTTTCCTTCAAGTTGGATGACGAAGGGCAATTAATTGAGCTCACCCGTATCATTGATATCAGTAAAAGTGTGTCATATGTTCGACACGGTAATGGTGGTTTTAGCTACGAAGAAAATATTAAGCCTATCACTTATAAACATAACGCTATACACAGTAAGATCACCGGAAATTTCTACCTTTCTGCAAAAAAGGTAGGCTTATCGGATACGAATATTTTAATTATTCATGACGTACTCAAAGGGCGAGTAAATTTTCGCAAAGATCTTCGCGCCAACGACGCCTTTAACGTCGTCATTAAAAGCGGCAGTATTGATGGTGTAAAAGTAGGCGAAAACCAACTAGAGGCGTTGGAAATTACAGTTAAAGGGAAAACGTACAGTGCTTTTTTACATTCGGATGGTCGGTTTTATGATCTGGATGGCAACAGTTTAACACCTTCTTTATTACGTTGGCCTACTCGTAAACAATATCGAATCAGTTCGTCATTTAATGCGAATCGTCTGCATCCGATTACGGGGCATCCGGCGCCTCACAACGGCGTTGATTTGGCGACGCCTTCAGGGACAGAAGTGTTGGCAACGGGGGATGGTGTGGTGACTCGCGTAGCGACACACAAATACGCAGGAAAATACGTCGTGGTTGATTATACAGGGCCTTATAGTTCACGATTTCTTCATTTGAGTAAGATATTAGTGAAGAAAGGACAGCAAGTTAAGCGTGGTCAAGTGGTTGCGTTATCAGGTAATACTGGACGAACCACTGGAGCGCATTTGCACTATGAATTGCACGTAAGAGGTCGTCCTGTTAATCCTATGACCACCGATATACCCACGACTCAGTCTATTCCGAAGAGTAAGCGAGCAGAATACAATACTAATGTTGGATACTGGGTAAGTATGATGGCGAGTGAGAAGACATCAGATGATGAGACCACAAAGCGTGCCCAAACAGAACAGTCTGATGTAGAGCAAACATTAGAGTAACGGTAGTCATTAGTTTTTAAACGCTAACAATAAAAAGGGCACCTTTTCTTGTGAAGAGGTGCCCTTTTTTTATATCACAAATTAAGAGTGCTTGCGCCTACTTACATGTTCTTTTTATAAGACTTGTTCCCGATAATGAAGAGTACTAAGAAAGCTGCGAGACCTATGCACTGAATCCAAAGATCTAGGTTTGGCCACAACATCATAGCGGCTGCAATCAAGGCGATGAGTCGTGAATAGATAGACAATTTATCTTCTAAGTAGCCTTCCATAGCGGCAACCAGCGCGTACATCCCAAAGATTCCGAAGAAAGTTAGGTGTAATAGGGTTGCCGTATCACCGCCAATTAACGGCGTATAGGCCATCATAAGCGGAATGATGTAAAGCCCTTTTGCCAGTTTCCATGCTGTTAGCCCCGTTAACATAGGAGGTGTTTTAGCGATGGCAGCAGCTGCAAAGGCGGTTAAACAGACAGGGGGCGTCACGTTACTGTCTTGAGAGAGCCAAAAGATAATCATGTGAGCTGTTACTAAGATCATAGCCACACTTTGTGTGCCCAACGCCTGATCCATTAACATGCTTTTGAAGTCTGCTGGAACTTGCGCTAACAAAGCCTCAGCTTGTTCCATTGGCATTCCTTGCGCTAGAGAAGCAATAGCAGAAGGATCAACCAGCATGAAGATGGCGTTAGCGGCATCGGGCAAGCTCCCAGAAGCCATCATGTCCAACAGTTGACCTTCCGCGATCAAGTTGAACAGAGCAGGGGCAGACAGGGTTCCCAGTACGATGTAAGACGCGGTGACGGGCAAGCCCATTCCTAAAATCAAAGACGCAATCGCGACGAGGATAATAGTGAAGAAAAGACTGCCGCCAGCCCAATTGGTGATCAAGAGAGAAAAGGTATTACCCACCCCCGTTGTACTTATGACGTTGACGACCAAACCAATGCCGACGAGTAACACGGCCGTAGTCGACATGTTTTTAGCGCCTTGCGCCATGGCGTCGAGTACAGCCGCCGGACCCATTCTGTGCTTGCTTGATAAAAACGAGGCCGCGATAACAGCCAGAATACTGATCCCAGCGGCGTACGTTGGTGTAAACCCTTGAACCAGCAAGGTAACTAAAACCGTCAGCGGGACAATATGGTGCCAGCCACTTTTAAATACTTGTGAGATATTAACTGCATCATCACTTTCTGTGGCAATAACCTTACTGCGTTTGGCTTCTACACGAACAAAAAAACCAACTGAGAGGAAGTAAAGCAACGCAGGAATGGCGGCGACACTGATAATAGTGACGTACGATACTTGTGTATAAGAGGCCATAATGAAAGCGCCCGCGCCCATCACAGGAGGCATTAATTGCCCACCAGTAGAGGCAGCGGCTTCTACACCAGCAGCAAACCGAGCGGGGAATCCGGCTTTTCGCATCAAAGGAATGGTAATGACGCCAGTGGATACTGTATTGGCAACGGAGGAGCCAGAGACGGAACCCATCAAACCAGAACCCAGTACGGCGACAAAGCCAGGCCCGCCAATCATCTTGCTAGCAAGAGAGCGAGACAGGTCGATAATAAAATCACCAGCCCCTGATTTAACTAAAAATGCACCGAATAAAATAAACATGAAGACAAAGCTCCATGAGATTCGGGAGATAGAACCAAACATACCGTCGGTACTAAAAAAGCTACGATACAACAAGGTTTCAAGACTGAGACCGGGAAAGGCAAACATGCCTCCCAGCCAACTTCCCCATAGCACCACGTAGGTTAATGCGATGATGATGAGTAAGGGGATAAACCAACCGCTTGTCCGGCGAATCAACTCAAGTGACAAAAGGACGGTCACACTGGACACAAGCCAATCGGCATTGTTGAAGGTTACCCCTCTGGCATAGAGTGCGTCTTCAAAGAAAATGATGTAAAACACCATGCCTATTAAGGCGAACACAATGGCGCTATCGCATAGCATGGCTATTTTACTGTCTCGCCATTTAGGATTAGCAGGAATAAGTAACGCACATAAGGTACCAAAACCAGCAAAATGGAAGGCTGAAATCCATAGCTCTGGTAAGGTTGCTATGGTGTTGATGTAAATATGAGCAACCGCTAAGAAAATCGAAAGGGTAAATACAAAACGGTTTACCCAAGGTCCAGAACGGTGTTTTGTTTCGAACTCTTCAAGATCAATTTCTTGAGGCGCGGCGGATGGCGATGAAGCAGTCATGGACAAGCTACCTTTGTGTGTACAAAAAACGAGTTGAGCAAGGTGCGCCGTACGAAAGTACGGCGCTAGAACGAGTATAAAAAGATTACTGTGCGATTAGGCGAGCAGGGATGCTAATGCCGCGTTCACGGTAGTAGCGTGCCGCACCTGGATGCAGTGGGACAGGAAGACCTGCGATGGCTTTTTCAATAGACATTACTGATGTCGCCTTATGAATTGCACTTAAGTAAGGCAAGTTTTCATAAAGAGATTTGGTCAGTTGGTACACATCTTCTTCCAGCAAATTAGCGTTTGTTGCTAAGAAATTAGGTTGAGCGACTGTGTTAATGTCTTTTGTTTGGCCTGGGTATGTATTGGCAGGGATGACATATCGCGTCCACAAATCGTAACTGCCGTTGGCTTCTTTGATTTGCTCATCGGTGAAATCCAATACTTTGACTTTGTCACCCATTGAAGCATAAAGACGAGTAACCGCACTGACTGGCACACCTGCTGGTGTATTCATCCCTTCAATGTTGCCGTTTTGCATAGCATCTGCGCTGGCACCGTAACCCATATAAGCAAGAGCAAATTTATCTGGATCAATCTTTAGGCCTTTAAGTTGCTGGCGACCTGACCCTTCAGTTCCTGAGTTCTTAGTACCAATAGAAAACTTATTATTGGTGCCTTCTAAGTCTTTTAAGTCGGCTACCGTTCCTGTTTTTGCTAGATCGGATTTAAGAACGAAATGTTCTACGTTTTGCCAAAGCATAGAAACAGAGCGCAATTCTGTTTGTTTACCAGAACTTTCAAATGGACCTTCTCCGTCCCAAGCCCATGCACCGTAAAGGCCTTGTAAAATAGCGAATTGTGCTTGATCTTCTCGTAGAAGTTTGATGTTCTCACCAGAACCAGCTGAACTAATTGCAGAGACTGACAGCCCGAATTTTGGCTCTAGCTTTACTTTACTCAAGGTTGCAATGGCAACACCGACAGGGTAGTAAGTGCCTCCTGTTGATGCAGTTGCTAAGATATAGCTGCGATTATCGGCGGCTGATGCGCCGGTTGCAGAGATGGCTATTGCCGCAGCGGTAGCGCTGGAAAGAATAGTTTTAGTAACAAATCCCAATTTCATATTATTTTTCTCCGTTAGTGGGGTTAGTACTATAGCCTATAGCGATTATCGTGCCAAAAATATATCTTATTGATATATATGGATTTTACTTCGTGCTATAAATTTTCTTTCTTTTTTTGTACACATATGGGCGGTTTATTGCTTATGGTTGACCTTTCTGTGTGAGCAAAAAATAGCTTACGGTGTAAGTGAGTAAATACAGTGGTTAACAAGGAATTTTGCACAATGTTGCTTTTTACATGAGCAATAAATGGCCGACGGCATAAAGTGAGTAAGTCATGGAACAAGATCGTAATATTCGTGTTGTATTGTTTGATTTAGGGAATGTCTTGGTCGATTTAGGCAATATCTCTGAAATGCATGCTATGTTGAATACGCAAGGTGAAGAGTCAGAAGTGTGGTTGAAATGGCTGAAGTCACCAACGGTTGCTGCATTTGATTCAGGAAAAATTACGTTTGACTGCTTTGCTGAAAAATTACTTGAAGAGGTTGGCAGTAGCGTGGATAAAGAGGTATTTAAAGCGTCCTTTAAGGCGTGGCCAAAAGGGTTGTTTTCTGGGGCTCTGGCTTTGGTTGATGCCGTTAAACCGGAATATCATCGTGCCATTTTATCCAATACAAATGCTGCCCATTGGCCAAGACTGATGGATGAAATGGGACTTGCGGGTAAATTTCACAGTTATTATGCTTCCCATATGGTGGGTTTTGTTAAGCCCGATGACGCTATTTACCAGCATGTGATTCATAGCTTACAAGTTGCGCCACAGAGCATTTTATTTATCGATGATAATCAAGTGAATATCGACACCGCTAATGCGCTAGGAATGAAGGCATTTAGAGTGAAGGGAATAGATGAAGCACGTCGAGTGCTTGATCAACATGGAGTGTTATCTCATTAATCCGTTTTAGTGAGTTGGCAGCATTGGAATTGCTTGAAGCCTTAATGGCGTTGTTCAGGTATTAATGTCATTTAGTTCAGAGGCTTCTATGCGTACTTTTGATGGACAATCTTCTACAAACTATTCTAGAACTCGACCGATGTATCCGGCAGAGCTTTATTATTGGTTATCTCAGCAAGTAAATTCTACCGGTGTCGTGTGGGATTGTGCCTGTGGTACAGGTCAAGCTTCAGTTGACCTTGCTGCCTATTTTGAACAAGTAGAAGCTTCAGATATTAGTGAGTCTCAGGTTACGGCTGCTACACCACATCGCAAGGTTAATTATCAAGTGTGTCCTGCTGAAAAAACACACTACCCTGATAATTACTTTGATGTGGTTTGTGTGGCTCATGCGTTACATTGGTTTGACTTGAAGGAATTTTGGGAGGAGCTTCGTCGAGTATTGAAACCGGGCGGTGTTTTTGTCTGTTGGGGCTACAATTGGCTACAAGTGGGAGAGGCGGAAGATAAAGCGATTACAGAGTCTGTATTACCACTTCTTGCTCCTTATTGGCCACCCCAAAGCCGACTATTGTGGAATCAATATAATGATATTGAATTTCCGTTTGAGCTGATGGATGTGCCAACGTTTGAGTTAAATTGTCATTGGTCTGTTACACAAACGTTGGAATTTATTCGAAGCTGGTCAGCGTCTCAATTGCGCATTCAAGACAGGGGCGACGATTTTTTATTGGACGCCTCCCCGATTCTTCGAGAAGTGTGGTCAGAGCCCAATAAGAAACAAGAGATACACTTACCATTTTTTGTGAAGGCTGGACGAGTGTTGTAAGTGTATTTTTTCATAAGACTAAAGTGGAATAGATTGGTCTGTCTGGCAGGTTATAGTAGTTCAGCATCCGAATAACAAATTTAACAATGGAGCGGGTTATGAAATCATTATATAGCGCAACCTCAAATGAGGCGGCAAAAAATGCCAATGTGAGTCAAGCAGAATTTGAAAAACGCTATCAAGAATCGATTGAAAACCCAGACGTGTTTTGGGGGAAAGAAGGCAAACGTTTAGATTGGTTTAAACCTTATACCAAAGTAAAAAACACGTCTTTTCAGCGTGGCGATGTCAGCATTAAATGGTTTGAAGATGGTGAGCTTAATGTGGCTTATAATTGCATTGATCGCCATTTAGCAACTTCTGCAGACAAAGTCGCCTATTACTGTGAAGGCGATACAGAGAGCGGCGATAAAGTCGCGATTACTTATCAAGTGCTACACGATGAAGTCGGTCGTTTAGCCAACCTTTTAAAACGTCAGGGTGTTAAAAAAGGCGATAGAGTCGCCATTTACATGCCTATGATACCTCAAGCCGTTTACGCCATGCTGGCATGTGCTCGAATTGGTGCGATTCATTCCGTTATTTTTGGTGGCTTTTCTGCTCATGCTATTGCCGATCGCCTGACTAACTGTGGTGTTAAGTTGGTTATTACCGCGGATGAAGGGCGTCGAGCGGGTAATACTATTCCGCTTAAACACAATGTCGATATGGCATTAGAAAACAACGCGTGTCCATCTGTTGAAACGGTCATTGTGTATCGTTATACCCAAAAAGACGTGCCTTGGTTTGACGGTCGTGATTTGGATTGGGCGACGGCTGTTAAAACCGAAAGTACAGAATGTCTAGCAGAACCTATGAACGCGGAAGACCCTCTTTTTATTCTTTATACCTCTGGGTCAACAGGTAAACCAAAAGGCGTGGTTCATACTACTGGTGGCTATTTGGTGTATGCGGCCATGACTCATGAGTTAGTGTTTGATTTGAAACCAGATGATGTGTTCTGGTGCGCGGCCGATGTTGGTTGGATTACCGGTCACAGTTACATGGTGTATGGTCCTTTAGCTAATGGTGCGACAAGCATTTTGTTTGAAGGTGTGCCGACCTATCCGGATTCAGGTCGAATTGGTCGAGTGGTGGATAAGTTTGGTGTGACCATTCTTTATACTGCACCAACAGCAATCCGAGCTTTGATGGCGAAAGGGGATGAAGCGACGCGTTCAAGTAAGCGTAATTCTTTACGCATACTGGGCAGTGTCGGCGAGCCAATTAATCCAGAAGCGTGGTCTTGGTATTATACTGAAATCGGAAACGCATCTTGTCCAGTTGTGGATACATGGTGGCAAACAGAAACCGGTGGCATGATGATGACGCCACGTATTGTGCAAGGCGATATCAAACCGGGTTCTTGTACTGGTCCTTTGTTTGGTGTGCAACCTGCGCTGGTGGATGCAGAAGGCGTGTTACAGGATGAACAAGGTGTGCAGGTTGATGGCGGTTTGGTGATCACCGATTCTTGGCCTGGGCAGGCTCGTACTGTATACGGTGATCATGAGCGTTTTGAACAAACCTATTTTAGTACCTTTGATGGTATGTATTTTACTGGAGATGGTGCATCAAGAGACGCTGATGGTCATTATTGGATTACGGGTCGCATGGATGATGTGCTAAATGTATCCGGTCACCGTTTAGGTACAGCGGAAATTGAAAGCGCCTTAGTGGCTCACCCTTCTGTCGCAGAAGCAGCAATCGTTGGTTACCCTCATGACATCAAAGGACAGGGCATTTATGTGTATGTCAGTGCGATCGCGGGCGTGACTCCAGATGAAGCGTTGACCCAATCATTAAAGCAATTTGTTCGTCAGGAGATTGGTCCAATTGCCACGCCAGATTTGATTCAGTGGGCAAGTAAAGGGCTTCCGAAAACGCGCTCTGGTAAGATCATGCGCCGTATTCTGAGGAAAATTGCCGCCAATGAACATGATCAACTTGGCGATACAAGTACATTAGCTGATCCAAGTGTGGTTGATGATTTGATCGAAAACCGTTTAAATGTGTAAGCGTTTACACATTTTAAAAGGATAGACAGTGATTACACTTGTTATCGCAGATGACCATCCTCTGTTTCGTAGTGCGCTAAGCGGTGCATTGCGAGCAGAAATGCAAGGAATTGTCATCGTCGAATCCCATGATTTGGATTCGACGTTGCAGTGCCTAAACAGTATTAATGACCTTGATTTACTATTGCTTGATTTAAATATGCCGGGCAGTGGTGAATTGTATGGGTTGATTCGAATTCGTAAGGATTTTCCTGAGGTCCCCGTCGCGGTGATCTCAGGCAGTGAAGACAGTGTCATGGTGGCGAAGGTTATTGATGCAGGTGCGTTGGGGTTTATTCCCAAAACCAGTGAGCCATCGACTTACGTGCAGGCTATTCATGCCATTTTGGCCGGCGATATTTGGCTTCCAGAAGACCTTAAATTAAAAGTGGCTAATCAACCTAAACCTGACTTATCGATGCAAAATAGAGTCGCAGAGCTGACGCCTCAGCAGTACAAGGTACTTTGTTATTTGCATGAAGGTTTATTAAATAAGCAGATTGCATATGAATTATCAATATCTGAAGCCACCGTTAAAGCACACATCACTGCAATTTTTCGAAAACTGGAGATTAATAATAGAACTCAGGCGGTATTGATTGCCAGTGATTTGAAGTTGCAAATGATGGCTATAACAAATTAATTTTCTTTTTTAGGATTATCTTTTTCACAATGGCATGGAGGAACCGGATCCATGCCTCCCTCATGCCACGGATGACACTTAGACAATCTTTTCCCCCCAAGATAAATACCTTTTATAACCCCAAACCGTTCAATGGCTTGAATCATATATTGTGAGCAGCTGGGGTAGAAACGGCAGTTATTCCCCAATAGAGGACTGATTAAAAATTGGTAGCCTTTCACTAGGAAAATGAATGTTTTTTTTACCATAAGATTATTGTCATTTTTGTGTATGTAATAAACGCTATTTGTTACTGTAAAAGAAATATATCACAGAACCCATTTTATTATGCCAGAACAACATCTTACTCTTGATGCAATGCAGGTCGTTGCTTACCAAGGCGAGCCAGGGGCGTATTCGCATCTTGCTTGTAAACATACTTTTCCTGATTGGACGAGCATTCACTGTGCAACCTTTGTCGACGCTTTGAAAATGGTGGAACAAGGGGAGGCCTATTACGCCATGATCCCTGTTGAAAACTCCACTGCTGGACGAGTCGAAGAAATTTATCGAGAATTAAAGCGAACTCAGCTTTATGTGGTGAAGGAACATTTTGAGCCAGTTAATCATTGCTTGATTGCTCGTCACTCGATGACGTTGGATCAAATTACGCGGGTGGGTAGTCACCCTCAAGCTTTAGCGCAATGCGATACCAATATCAAGGCGTTAGGAGCGAAAAGTCAGGCTATGTACGATACCGCTGGAGCGGCTAAACACATCGCGGAGTTTGAAGAGCCTGGTTTGGCGGTTATTTCCTCTGAGTTGGCGGCTGAACTTTATGGTTTAAATGTACTGAAAACTTATTTTAATGATTCGGTGGGTAATACCACACGCTTTCTGGTCTTTGCTCGCCAGCAAAAAATGCCCGTTTATGAGGACGATCGCATTTACATTACTTCTTTTATGTTTCGCGTTCGAAATATTCCGGCCGCGCTTTATAAGGCAATGGGTGGTTTTGCCACTCAAGGCATTAATATGCTGAAACTAGAAAGTTATATGGTGAACGGTAATTTTACTGCGACCCAGTTTTATGTAGATGTTGAGGCGCATTTTCAATCTTCCGCGATGCAGGCGGCTCTTGAGGAGTTACAGTTCTTTTCTGAAGAAGTGCGCATATTAGGAACCTATCTAGCAAATGATTATAGGTTGAAATAATCATGATGATGCGCTGGTTATGTGTTGTTTTTTATCTGTGTTTTGGCGTTAATGTTTGGGCTGAAGCAGATGGCTTGTCTTTCTCTATGGGAGGCGTTTCGGATTTAGATTCGTATGATGGCTTCCTTGACAGCATTCCTGTGGTGGTAACGCCATCTAAAATGGCTCAGCCAAGAGTCGATGTTTCTTCCTCTTTATCTGTGTTAGATGGCGAATTCATTCGCCGCATCAATATGCAATATGTTGAAGATCTTCTGCAGTTTGTGCCAGGTTTTTCGGTTGCTCCATATCATTCCTCTAGTCAAAAAGTCGCTTCTTATCATGGAACGCAACTGGATAAATATCGACGTATTCAGGTTCTGGTTAATGGCCGCTCGGTTTACAGTGTTGGTGTTGCGAGGGTGGAATGGGCAACCTTACCGCTAAGTATTGAAGACGTGGCTCGTGTAGAGATTAATCGAGGGCCAAACGCTGCAAGCTATGGTGTTAATTCGTTCTTTGCTGTGGTCAATATTATCACTCGATCCCCGTTAGAAACCTTGGGCGATAGTATTTCAGCTTATTCTGGGTCCCGCGGTGATTATCGGTTGTATGGACAGCATAGTGGCTTAAATGAAGATTGGAGCTATCGAGCGTCAGCCTCTACAAGTGATGTAAATGGTTTTGATGAAGATGTTGATGGCGATAAGCGTCATGACGGGCATGGCTCTACGATGGGAAATGTGTTCATTCAAAAAGAGACGGCTACGAGTTTTTTTGATTTGGACATTGGCGCCAGCAGTTTGAAGGATAAGATTGACCCATCTGAATATGAAGTAGGCTCTTTGTTAGGGGGCTATGATACGAATAACCCAATGCGCTTAATTGATCGTGAGCATATTAAACTAAGTTATAGTCAGCAGGTTTCATCCAGTCATGAAGTAAAAATACAGTATTACTACGACCAATCTGATCTAAATGAGCATCATGAAGTCTATTTAAAACGATCTTTTTACGGTGCTTTATTTAATACTCCGACCCCTTCCGTGGATGTCTATGATTCTTATGAGATTGATTTGCTGGAGACACGTCAAGATATTGAAGTTCAGAGCACGTGGGAGGCGTCTGATAAACTACGGTTAATTTCAGCGATTGGTTACCGTTTAGATGAAGCTGACTCTGAACACTTTTTATCAGGTAAAGCGAGTGATGAAGTGTTTCGTCTTTCTTCTAATATGGAATATCGAGCTACTGATAGCTGGATTTTTAATGGCGGCGCGATGCTTGAAGATAGTCAAATGAGTGGCGCATTTTTATCGCCTAAATTGGGTGTGACTTATAAGCTGTCTGAACAAGAATCCATTCGATTTAATACGTCAAAAGCCGTGCGTACTCCCGATTTGTCAGATCAACATTTTAAGTGGCACTATGTCCTGTCTAACGGTGAAGAGTCTTCAACAGTTTACGCTGATAATGGTGAAAAAGAAGAAAAAATCACCTCTTATGAGCTGGGTTATTATCACTATTGGCCTGGCCGTGGCTTGTCGCTGGATGTGAAACTCTATCATGATGCAGTAAAGGATATGGTTTTGAGCAAAAAGCTTTTTACAGCGTTGGGCCCTTCTGATAAACCCATTGAGGAAGGCGTTATTGAAGACGTGGACATAAATGGCGTTGAAGTTGAACTAGATTGGCGTTTTCGCTCTGGCGCAATTACTCGCTTCACCTATGCTTATCAAGACACTCAAACAGAGAACACTGACCTTATAAGGGCAACCACTCCGATAATGATGTCTTTTTTTGGTAGTGTGCCATTAACGGATAAATGGTCTGCTCAAGGCTATTATTGGTATGGGAAAGCGTTGGGTGGAAACGATTATGAATTTTTGAATACTTGGCTTTCTTATAAGTTGTCATTAGGTGGGTATTCGAAAGCAACAATGGGCGTTGGAATGGAAACTCGCTTGGATGATAACGCACTTGTCTCAAGTCATAATAATTTTACGAAAGATACATTTGCTTATGTCTTTACCAATGTCACTTTCTAATTTGGATTAATAGGAACGTGAAAAGACTTTTTCTTTTTATATTTTTGTTGCTGGCTTCAGTAAATGTGCTTGCAACGATATATGTGGTGCACGATACCGAAGAGAGTTCAGTACGTTCTTTGACGTTCCAACTTTCTAAGTTGTTACCTGAAAATACTCGATTAATGCCAGTTCGTAGTGCCTTATTTATACAAAATGTTTCTTTTCTTAAAGACGATGATGTCATGGTCACTGTCGGAGCAGATAGTTTTCGTCTTGCGTGTTCTGTTGCGTCTGAGGGCGCTGTTATCGCTGTTTTTATTGGCAAAGAAGAATATCTTAATATTCAGCCGCAATGTTCAATTCCTGTCAGTGGTGTTTTTTCTGGTGCACCCTTGGATAAGCGGTTGAATATACTGGAAGCGATCTGGTTTGATAGAAAGCCGCTGGCCGTGATCTATAGTGATCACCTTTTCGTCGACGAGCAAGAAATGATGAACTTGGCGGATCAGCATGGTTTTATATTTCGGTTTCTAAAGACAGAGACAGATCGATTATCTGTTTTAAAATCAGTCAATTTTGTTCTAGAGGATTCCGAACTTATTTTTTCTTTAGTGGATACGCAGCTGTATAAAAATGGCATCGCTCAGGACATACTGAGATTACTATTCCATAAGCAAAAGGTGATGATTGGGCCTTCTTTTGCCTTTGTACGTGCGGGCTCGTTATTTGCGGTTTACTCGGACAGTGAGGCCAAGCTAAAAGCTCTGGTGGAGCGGCTTACTATGTGGGATACAAAGGGCGTTCTGCTTGAAGCGGCCTACCCTGATCAGTTAAGAGTTAGCTTTAATTCTTATCTTATTAAGTCACACGGTGTTGTATTACCGTCGTCGTCTTATTTAAAAGATAAGTACGGTCTTTGCTCCGAAACACAGTGTGAGTAGTTATTGTAAAAAGCGTTTCACTAGACTAATGAAGGGGAGTGGCTTTTCTGCGTGTAGCCAGTGGCCTGCGCCGGATATAATTTTGAAACTTGCGTTTGGAAAGCTTGCCATTATTTCAGCTTGATAATCCGCCACAATATAATCTGATTTTTCGCCTTTTATAAACAGCGTCGGTATCTCTATTGCGGTTTCAATAATGGGCTTTTTAAGAATCGTCGCGTAGCTGTCGGCAATATTGTCGACAGACAACGAAAGTGTGTGACTCTGCTCATTCCTATTGAGGCTTTTTAATAAAAACTGTCTGATAGCAAGGTTTGGCTCGTATTGACTTAATAGCGTGTCGGCTTCTTTTCTTGATGTTATTTCAGTCCCAGTAATCGCTTTTAAGCCTTCTAATATACGGGTATGGCTGGGTTGATAATCAACAGGTGCAATATCCACTACAATGAGCTTTTCTATTTGGGCTGGTATAGCCATTGCGGCCATTTGCATTACCACTTTTCCCCCCATCGAATGCCCCAACAGATAGAATGTGTCTATATTTTTTAGCTTGGCCCAATCAAGCACAGCGTTGGCCATTTTAGGGTAAGTCGCGTCCTGCATGCTGTCTGATTTGCCATGATTAGGTAGGTCGATACAATAGACGGTGAAATAATCCGCTAAAGCTTGTGCGATAGAGTGCCAGTTGTCTGCGTTGCCAAATAAGCCGTGAATGACAATAAGATTTGGCCCTGAGGAACCATATTGCTTTGCGTGTATCATAGTCACCTTATTATGCTGTAAATGAGTAAAACGGTCAGCGTATGTGGACGCTATATTACTTGTATTGTATCAAGTCTTTGAAAGTTTCGTCCCTCTGAAATTAAGGTTGTTTTTTGAATGTTAGACACGTTTTTTATTAAAAATTTGAAGCAGCCGTTGCGGTTGACAGCGATAGCGGTAGATAAATTAGGCATAAAAGCCAATTGGATTACCTTGCTGGGTTTTGCTATTGGCATGATGGTGATACCCGCGTTGTACTTTGGTGACACAGCATTGGCGTTGGTTTTTGTTGTTATCAATCGGGTGATGGATGGTTTGGATGGTGCGGTTGCGAGGGTGCAGGGGCCTACCGATTTAGGTGGTTACTTGGACATCACCTTGGATTTTATTTTTTATTCAGCGGTGATTTTTGGCTTTGCTCTGATGAACCCAATGGAAAATGCGCTGGCGGCAAGTTTTGTGATTTTTTCCTTTATGGGAACCGGCAGTAGCTTTTTGGCCTTTGCCATTATGGCTGAGAAACGAAAAATTGAGCGTTTAGAATACGGCCATAAGTCCTTATATTTCTTAGGAGGACTGGCAGAAGGTGCAGAAACCATCGCGTTTCTTGTGTTGATTTGTTTGATACCAGCGCATTTTGTACTGCTGGCGTATGTATTTGGTGGAATTTGTTGGATAACAACGGCAACCCGAATTTACGCGGGCTACCGTACGTTGAACTAGGTGGAAACTAACTTGAAAGCTACGAATTGAAGGTGATCGATTGAAAGCATTTAATTAGACAGATCAGTCGAAAAAAGCGATTTCAATGTCACTTTTCACGATGGCGCAACACGCTAATAAATATCCACTTTGTACCCAAGCCAGTGGCTCGAAAGGATAACTGACATTACCCCATAAGAGCTTGATCGAACAGGACGAGCAATAGCCTTCGCGACACTGATATTCAATATGAATACCTGCCCGTTCTAGTTGTACCAACAGTGATTCCTCTTCCGTAACGAGAATCTGCTTTTTCCCTAAGAGTACTCGATGAACCACGGTGTCTTTGGTTTGTATTGTGGGGTTATAGGTCGAAGTCATCGAAGTCTGAATCATCTAAACTATTGTCAGTTTGTCCTACTAGGTAAGAACTAATTTCGGCTTCTTGTGGTGCAACCTGTACGTTATCGCTTACCAACCAAGCATTGATCCAAGGTATAGGATTGTGCTTCGTAGAAAAATACGTCTCAAGGCCAACGGCTTGCATGCGCACATTGGTGATATATTCAACGTATTGACCTAATATTTGAGCATTAAGACCGATCATCGATCCGTCTTTGAATAGGTAAGTAGCCCATTCTTTTTCCTGCTCAGCGGCTTCAACAAAAATATCTCTCATCTCTTCTTTGCACTCAGCGGCAATGATGGCCATTTCTGGATCATCTTTACCTGATGCCATAAGATTTAGCATGTGCTGTGTGCCAGTAAGATGAAGGGCTTCATCACGAGCAATCAGCTTGATGATCTTCGCGTTACCTTCCATCAATGTACGTTCAGCAAAGCCAAAACTACAGGCGAAACTCACATAAAAACGCACCGCTTCTAAAACGTTCACTGAGGCAACGGTGAGATAAAGTGCCTTTTTTAGCTTAGGCATAGAAATTTCAATATCGCCTTTTCCTGGGATATTGAATGTCCCCATCCCCAGAGTGTTGTAGATACTCACCATTTCAATGAGGCGATCGTAGTATTTAGAAACACTATCAGCACGTTTGGTAATTTCTTCATTGGTGACGATGTCGTCAAAGATTTTGGTCGGATCGTTGACGATGTTACGAATGATATGAGTGTAAGAGCGGCTGTGAATGGTTTCACTAAACGACCATGTTTCGATCCATGTTTCCAATTCAGGCAGAGAAACGATGGGCAATAATGCAACGTTTGGTGAACGGCCTTGTACACTGTCCAGCAAAGTTTGATATTTTAAGTTACTTAAAAAAATGTGTTGTTCGTGTTCTTCCAGTCTTTGAAAGTCTTTGCGATCTGTTGAAAGGTCGACTTCTTCAGGGCGCCAAAAGAAAGAGAGTTGTTTTTCTATTAGCTTTTCAAAAATAGGGTGCTTTTGCTGATCATAGCGAGCAACGTTGACATTTTCACCAAAGAACATAGGTTCTTTTGTACTATCGAAGTGCTTACGGTTGAACGTCGAGTAACTCATGTCTCAGGGTATTCCTCAAAAGCGTAAGACATTTTCTGTGCTGAAGATGTCTTAGTTATTAATAGATTTTAGTATTCATTTAGCGCAGTAAACAAAGCAAAGCCTCATTGGGTTGAGGCTTTGCTTTGTCTGACTATTGGCTGACTAAATTTTACAAGCGCCGCCAGCGCAGTCGTCTATGTCTTCTTGTTTATCGTCCGCACCATCACGGGTATTGTGATAGTAGAGTGTTTTTACGCCAAGTTTATAAGCCGTTAATAAGTCTTTCAAAATCACCTTCATAGGAACTTTTTGTGACTCAAATTTTTGTGGGTCGTAGTTGGTGTTTGCCGAGATAGCTTGGTCAACAAACTTCTGCATAATACCAACCAATTGAAGATAGCCATCGTTTGATGGAATGGTCCACAACAACTCATAATTCTCTTTTAGGCGTTCAAACTCAGGAACGACCTGCTTCAATATGCCATCTTTGCTGGCTTTCACGGAGACAAAGCCGCGTGGTGGCTCGATACCGTTGGTTGCATTGCTAATCTGAGAGGATGTTTCAGACGGCATTAATGCTGTGAGTGTAGAGTTACGTAAACCATGTTCAACGATTTCACTACGCAAGCTTTCCCAGTCGTAAACAAGCTCAGAAGAGCAAATATTATCGATTTCTTTTTTGTAGCTATCGATTGGTAAAATACCTTTCGAGTAGGTCGTTTCGTTAAAGGCCAAGCATGGACCAAACTCTTTTGACAGCTTATTTGATGCTTTTAATAAGAAGTATTGAATGGCTTCAAACGTTTTGTGTGTCAAATCATTGGCAGAGCCATCAGAGTATTTCACACCGTTCTTCGCTAAGTAGTAAGCGTAGTTGATCACGCCTACACCTAAGGTACGGCGTAGCTCAGTGGCACGCTGCGCTGCTGGAATGGGGTAATTTTGGTAATCTAGTAAGCTGTCTAGAGCTCGTACAATAAGCTCGGCTAGCTCTTCTAATTCATCTAGGCTTTCAAGTGTTCCTAGATTGAAAGCAGATAAGGTACAAAGTGCAATTTCGCCTTCTGGATCGTCAATGCTGTTTAATGGCTTGGTTGGTAGCGCAATTTCCAAACACAAGTTACTTTGCTTAACAGGCGCTACTTTTGGATCGAATGGGCTGTGAGTATTGCAGTGATCCACATTCTGTAGGTAAATACGGCCGGTACTGGCACGTTCAGAAGCAAACAAGGTGAACAACTCTGTCGCCTTGATGGTTTGCTTGCGAATCGATGGGTCTTGCTCATACAGGTTGTATAGGCGATCAAACTCTTCTTGGTCTGCGAAGAACGCGTCGTATAAACCAGGTACATCGGATGGGCTGAATAACGTGATGTTGCCGCCTTTAATCAAGCGTTGGTACATCAGGCGGTTAAACTGCACTCCGTAGTCTAGGTGGCGCACACGGTTCTCTTCAACGCCGCGGTTGTTTTTTAGCACCAATAGGCTTTCAACTTCTAAGTGCCAAATTGGGTAGAACACAGTCGCTGCCCCGCCACGAACACCACCTTGAGAGCAGCTTTTTACCGCTGTTTGGAAGTGTTTGTAAAATGGGATGCAACCCGTATGGAAAGCTTCGCCGCCACGAATAGGGCTACCAAGCGCTCGAATTGCACCGGCGTTCACACCGATTCCTGCGCGTTGACTAACGTATTTTACGATGGCGCTTGAGGTTGCATTGATTGAATCTAGAGAGTCGCCACATTCAATCAATACACAGCTGCTGAATTGACGAGTCGGTGTACGAATGCCAGACATAATAGGCGTTGGCAACGAAATTTTGAACTTAGAAACTGCATCGTAAAAACGACGGATCAAGTTCAAACGCTCGTTTTTAGCGTAACCGGCAAATAAACAAGCGCCGACAAGGATGTATATGAACTGAGGGCTCTCGTATATTTTACCCGTGACGCGATTTTGTACTAAATATTTGCCTTCGAGCTGTTTAACGGCCGCATAAGAAAAGTCCATATCACGTGAGTGATCAATGAATGCGTTCAGTTGGTCGAAGTCTTCTTCGGTGTAATCTTCTAATAAATGCGAATCATAACGTTTTTGCTGCACTAGATTTTTTACGTGTGTATAAAGGTGTGGTGGCTCAAAGTCACCAAAGGCCTTTTTACGCAAATGGAAGATGGCTAAGCGCGCCGCTAGATACTGATAGTCAGGCGTGTTTTCAGAAATCAAATCTGCAGCAGACTTGATTAATGTTTCGTGGATATCTGTTGTTCGAATTCCTTCAAAAAACTGAATTTGTGCTTTTAATTCCACTTGGGAAACGGAGACGTTGTCTAATCCTTCGGCGGCCCACGTTATGACTTTATGAATCTTTTCTAGATTGATTTTTTCGGTCGTCCCGTTACGCTTAGTAACTGTGAGAGTGCTCATGCCTTAACTTCCCATTAGTGCATTATAAAAAGAGGTGATTTACTCTATATAGTGTGTGTGTTTCGAATAAAACACTATATGTAGTACTTCATTGATAATCTGTAACGAACAATAGTGCTCATTTAATGTAAAATCAAGGCTTGAAAAATGCGCTAAAATAATAAACAAAGAATGCCTAAGTGGTCACTTACTTTGCTTGCCAGAAGAAGCGTAAACTTGGCGATTGGCAAGATTATAAACATTATTTTCATCTATTTTTTCATGAGAAAAACTCACCTAATCGAACGCACGAAAAGCGATCAACTTTAAAGCGTCAGCACCATTTTTACCGAAGCGACTAAGCTAAATAAAAACACTTGATGAATTAGATAGATAGGTAAAGCGTAGCGGCCCATAAAGGCCAGAACATGGGTGATAGCGTGTTCTGGTGTGGGGCACTTATGCCAATTCAGATAACCTAAAAGAGGGCCGATTAAAACAACGCCGATCCATGGGAAAGGGAAGACAATATCGAGAGTCCTTTTTGGTAGGACGATATAGTCCGTTATTGTAGAGAAGGCATTTGGGAAGAAGAGCCAGTCAGTAGACTGATAAATAAACGTAATTGCTGCCCCCAGTAGGGCACAGCCCAGTGGCCACCTGGCAATAGGTCTGATTAGTAATGAGGCCACAAAGATAAAATGCAGAATGCCGAAGTAAATCCATTGGTTTGGCATGGCAAGATAGGTTGCCAGCGAAATGGCTCCAGCAGAAATAAACAGTTTGAGATCGCGTTTCCAAAATGATGGACGCTTGGTTTTGGTTAGTGTGATGTAAGTAGACCAACCAATCGCGGTAAGAAATAATGTGAGTATCAGGCTGCGAAAATGAACCCAAAAAGGATCATAAACTGAAAACTCGATGAAACCAAAATTTTGCAAATCCCAGAAGAAATGAAAAATGATCATTAACAATACGGCTGAGCCGCGGTAAACGTCTAAAAACGCACTGCGTTTTATTGGCTTAGAAACGAAAGGGGTTTGCATTGAAGTCCAAGGTGAATAATGTAATGGAAGTTCGGCCATCATACCGATACTCATTTTCTAGCTCAAGCCTGCAGCTTAGTGTGCCGTTGCTTAAGTTGAATTTGCCATGGGAACGAGAAAGCCTAAATATGTTTGGGCGCGATGTATTGGTGCCAAGGCAGGTTGCATTTATTGCCGACGAGGGCGTATGTTATCGCTATTCAGGTAAGGATCATCATGGTAGAGGTTGGCCTGGTTGGCTATTGCTTGCAAAAAAAGAAGCCGAGAAACTGGCTGATCAATCTTTTAACTCTGTACTACTGAACTGGTATCAACATGGCGAAGAATATATGGGGTGGCATTCAGATGATGAGAAACAGCTAGGCCCAGCGCCAGTTGTGGCTATGTTAAGTTTTGGTGTGAAGCGACCCTTTGTATTTCGTTTAAAGGAAAATCATAAGGTTAAACACAGTGTGGAGGTAGAAGACGGAAGCTGGCTAATCATGTCCTCTTCTACGCAAGTACTATGGCAACACTCGTTGCCTGTAAGAAAGAAAATTAAAGAGGAGCGAATCAGTTTAACGTTTCGCCTCCTACTTTAATGATCCACTGGGATATTTCATGTATGCGGTGCGTTTAATTTAAGGCGCTTTGCGGACTCTAATCCATTGATCGCTGTCTAGTATAAAACAAATTCGATCATGAAGGCGGCTTGGTCGGCCTTGCCAAAACTCAATAAACTTAGGCTTCAGTACATAGCCCCCCCAATTTTCTGGGCAAGGTACGTCTTGCTCGTTGAAGGCTTGTTCTTCTGCATTAAACGCTTTTTGTAACACGTCCCTATTTTCGATGACGGCGCTTTGTTTTGAGGTTCGAGCGGCGAGTTGGCTGCCGCGCGGACGACTGGCAAAATAGGTTTCAGATATCTCCCGAGAGACTTTTTCTATGGTGCCTTCGACACGAATTTGGCGAGAGAGTGCTGGCCAGAAAAAAGTCATGCAGGCTTTGTTGTTGTGGGCCAGCTGTTGTGCTTTTTCACTGTCGTAGTTAGTGAAAAAAGAAAAGCCGAATTCGTTTCTTTGCTTTAATAAAACCACACGAGAATGAGGCCAACCATCGGCATCGACTGAGCTAAACACCATCGCGGTAGGGTCGTCAGGACAAACCTCAATGGCTTTTTCGAGCCAAGTATCAAATAGAGCAAGTGGATCGTTGCCAGATTGCTCTTCTAGAAGGTCGTCGAATTGATAGTCACGACGAATAGAGTGAAGGTCTCTGTTCATGATTAAACTCGGTAAGTTGTTGTGGTCATGACTTTGGATACTTGGGTCATGATGGTCATAATCGGTCTTGGAAACTCGTAACCGCCAGCCTCTAGTGCCATGGCTTTATGCTTAGCTTCATCGACGTGCATTTGTGTCAATATTGCTTTGCTTTTTTCATCCAGTGACGGCAGTGTCGCCATGTGTTGTTGAAGGTGAATGCAGACCTGATCTTCAGTGGCGGCAACAAAGCCTAAACTTAATTTATCACTAATGAGTCCAGCCCCAGCCCCAATCACAAATGACGCCCCATAAAATAAAGGGTTAAAAATACTGGGTTTGCTACCAAGTTCATACAGACGTTGTTCACACCAAACAAGGTGATCTATTTCTTCGTCAGCCGCATGTTCCATTTCTTTGCGCACTGTGGCTAGTTTTGCCGTGGTCGCTTGTCCTGCGTAGAGTGCTTGAGCGCACACTTCACCAGTATGATTAATTCGCATTAGGCCAGATGAATGCTTACGTTCATCCTGATTCAGTTCCGCTTCATCAACGTGATTAGCAGGAGAAAGTCGTCTCGCCTGTGCTGCGTGTGGAACCAGTGTTTGCAGTGCGCGGTCAAAATGTAATACGGCTTTGTCTAGAAAAGAGATCATTTCACTTCCTCTTAATTAACCTGGAGGCCATGCCATTACCCGGCCACCTAATACATGCATGTGAATATGGTAGACAGTTTGTCCGCCCATTTCGTTGCAGTTCATCGCAACACGATAGCCGGCGTCACTGATGCCTTTTTGTTTCGCAATTTTTGCTGCGGTAATCTGTAGCTTACCAACGACAGGCGCATCGTCATCTGTTAAATCGTTTAGCGTACTAATATGACGCTTAGGAATGACCAGAAAATGGCTTGGTGCTTGCGGCATAATATCTTCGAAGGCAATGACATCATCGTCTTCGTATAAAATTTTTGCTGGAATGTCGCCACTCACTATTTTGCAAAATAAACAGTCCATATCGTCTCCTTTCGTTTGTATTATTCAAGGTTAGTGGTTTCGCTTCAAGGTGTTTTGCGCAAAGGCTTGATCCGAGACAATGATGCGTTCTTTAACCTGTCCCCTTTCTGTATTAAGCGCAAAAGCATTTGTTCAAGCTGGCTTTCTAATTCAGAGCAAGCTAGCAATTCATTAAAGCCAAGTTTTTTTGCATAATCGAGCGACATTTTAACATTGTTGCTGATTAGTAGGCACTGATCTTCATGGCGCATTAAAGGAATAAGTCTTTGTTGGGTGATATGGGGAATGTGACCACCGTTATCAAATACCAAAATAATGGAACCAGCTTCTCTTTTTTCAGGCAGTCCCAAGTGCTCTAATAAACTTTCTAGGGTAACGAAATGCTCTATTCGGTTGGCGTGGCTCTGTAGGAGCGTAAGGGCTTTTTGTAGGTCATTGTCTTCTTGACCAAATAGTATGATATCAAGTTGATTTTGTTGAATGAAATGGTTGTTTAAGGGGCGAATGTGCACGCGAATAGGTAATTGAATGTTTATGCTGCGCGTAAGGTCTCCTTCAGATAAATGCATTTCTCCCTTTAGATGCTGTATTAGGTGTGTGATGTAGTGCATTCCAAGATCGAAGCTTGTGGTGTTCGCGTACACTCGCGCAGGAAGCGGGTAGCAACTGAGTTCTAATAAAGTAATACCCTCTCTATTTACGTCGTGACGTGTAATGTTGATGGTGAGGGTTTGGTCTGTGAAATGTTTGAATTCTTGTGCGAGGCTTTCAATTAGGTGCTGCAAAATAGGGGCGTTGTGTAAAATTTCAACTTGATCTGTCTTGTATGTATTTAGGTCTATTAGCGTGTTGTCTTGGTCTAAGCGTTGAACATTGTTATAAGCATTGTCTATTAACTGACTTAGTAGTAATGGCGCGGCTTGCTCGGGTGGAGTACTTTCTTTTATATCATTTAATAGCTCAATTCGTTCTATCAGATTTTTTAGGTTGTTATTAGCCGTCATGCTGCTGTTAAGAAAAAGCTTGGTGTCGTTGGATGCCGCTGCTTGTTCAAGATGAGAAAGCCCGCCTCCAATAATATTGATTTGACGGCGTAGGCGACTAGAAAGATCCGATAAAAGATCTGTCATTTCTGTTTGTGAGTGTTTTGTTTTTTTTGCGCGTCTTTGTAGTGATGGTGTTGTTTGCGCAATCATACCGGTGAAATGAATCATGGCTTCGATAATGATGGTAACGGTTAAGCCCCATTGAAATAATGTTGCGCTTGGAATGATGCCATAGACTGACATTAGCCAAGCAAAATGACCTGTAAGTAGTGTCAGTCGAGCCACCAGATAGTATCCAGAAAAGGGGATGTTTTTGATGAAGACAACAATGGCGTGTACGGTTAGCATGACAAGTGTGCTAACGATCAAAAAAGAGAGGGCCATGACATTTATTTTTTCTGGTGAAATAGTAAAAATAATGGCGAATAAAGCCGCTATAGCACCGATAGCAATTAATACCTTATCCATTTTTGGTAGATGTTCTTTGGTGTCAAGATAAAGTCTGGAAAAGAAGGCCATCGCGCATAAGCAGGACAGTGCTGCTAAGTTGTATATCCGTTCTTGGATATTGATTTGATTAGGGAATAGTTGTGACACTTGATCGTGAAGGGTTAGGTGTAAAGTAGCGATACCAATCAAAAACACACCATATATAAGATACATAGAGCGTGATGTTTTTAAGAAAAAGAACACATTGCAAACAAATAACGCCAGTAATATTCCAATTAAAATTCCAGTGAAAGTCAGATTTTTTTGATTATCTAGACTCATATTCGAGAGCGTTTTTAATTCTATTTCAGCATTAATGGGCAAATGGGATGATAGCCTTAGATACAAGGTGAAAACTGGCGGTGTGTTGGTTGGAATAGGAAAAACATAATTTGGTGTTTGGATTTTTTTATTCTTATAAGGTCGTGCGCCACCGAGTTCGGCTTGAACCTGATTTTCGTATAAATTAGGCAGATAAATGTCTAGATATTGTAGCCGAGGAGAATTTACTTCCAGTAATACCGGTGTATTACTGGTGGTTCGTATCGCAATATCTGTACGAATCCAAATATTTCCCTTTACCAATCCAAACTGCAAATAATCACGATTTATTGGACGAAATCGCTTGGCGTACTCGTCAGAGGTAATGTCACTAAAAGAAAGGGTTTGAGCGTTATCAATAAAATAAGAGCCACTGTGGCCAATATTGAAAGCACTGTTTGTGTCATCAATAATGGCAATGGTGTTTGCGCTCCATACTGTGTTGGAGATGCAGAGAAAAAATAGTAAAATCAATCGATAAAGCAAAACACTAGCCCAGACTTATTATATAAAGGCTATCATTATTAACTAGATAGGGGATCGAATGCTATATCCAATTTTGGTGGAGTATTATGTTTGGTTTAGCTTGCTGCTGTTAGGCGTTACTTGGTTCGCAAGACAAGCGAAGTCGACAACGCGCACGAACCTCATGTATGGCTATGGAATGATTGCGGTACTGGGGTTTTTATTGGGTCTGGATTGGGTTGCCGGTATTATCTTTGGATTGATAGTGTTGGAAGCGGGGCGTGTGTTTAAAGCCTGGCTGGACAAAAAAGAATCCCAGTTGAAAAAATAACTCTAATGAAAGCATTAGATGAAAAAAAGGCCTCAATTGAGGCCTTTTTACTATAGAGTGCAATGATCTACGTCGGGACTATTTCTGCTCGCGAGCAATTGCGCGATGGCCAATGTCTGTGCGGAAATACATCTTGTTCCAAGAAATCTTATTAACAACGTCGTATGCACCTGCTTGCGCTTCTGCCACGGTATTGCCAAGTGAAACAGCGCAAAGCACACGGCCGCCGTTTGTCACAACGCTACCGTCTTTTATTGCCGTACCCGCTTGAAAGACTTTTTGATGGGCCGGTAGTGCAGCATCATAACCTGTGATGACATCGCCTTTTGGGTAGTCAGCAGGATAACCGCCAGCCGCAAGAACAACGCCTAAGCTTGCGCGAGGGTCCCAATCAGCTTCGACCGTGTCTAATTTGCCATTGATCGCCGCCAAACACATTTGAGCCAAATCAGAACGCAAACGCATCATGATAGGTTGTGTTTCTGGGTCACCGAAACGACAGTTGTATTCCAGTGTCTTTGGTGTGCCATCGGCTGCGATCATCACACCAGCGTATAAAAAACCACGGTAGCGATTGCCTTCCGCGTTCATGCCTTTTACCGTTGGCATAATCACTTCGTTCATGATTCGATCATGAATTTCTGGTGTAACAACCGGAGCAGGAGAGTAAGCACCCATGCCGCCAGTGTTTGGCCCTAAATCGCCATTGTCGCGCGCTTTATGATCTTGGCTGGTGGCCATTGGCAGAACCGTTTCGCCATCTACCATGCAAATAAAGCTGGCTTCTTCGCCGGTTAAAAACTCTTCGATAACCACACGGCTACCTGCATCGCCAAAAGAGTTGCCTTGCAGCATATCTTCAACGGCTTCGATTGCTTCAGCTTCTGTTTGCGCCAAAATAACGCCTTTACCAGCGGCTAAGCCATCGGCTTTTACAACGATTGGCGCACCTTGCTGTTTGATATAAGCCACAGCAGGGGCGACTTCAGTGAAGTTGCCGTATGCCGCTGTTGGAATGTTGTGACGTGCTAAGAAGTCTTTCGTAAAGGCTTTAGAGCCTTCTAGTTGTGCTGCGGCAGCGGTTGGGCCAAAGATTGCCAACCCTTCTTTCTCAAACGCATCGACAACACCGATAACCAACGGTGCTTCAGGGCCAACGATGGTTAGATCAATGGCTTCTTTTTTGGCAAACGCCACGAGCGCGTCAATGTCGGTTACACCGATATTGACATTTTCCACTTTGTTTTCCATTGCTGAACCAGCATTGCCTGGTGCAACAAAAATCTTTTCTACTTGGCTTGATTCTGCCGTCTTCCATGCCAAAGCATGTTCACGGCCGCCATTACCAATAATAAGAACTTTCATGATCTGTTCATCCTTCATGGTCAATATTTTAGACGTTATCAATAACGACGTTATTAGTGGCGGAAATGACGCATACCAGTGAAGACCATCGCCATGCCAGCTTCATCAGCGGCCGCAATGACCTCGGCGTCACGCATGGAGCCACCAGGCTGGATTACAGCAGTAATGCCAGCTTGTGCTGCTGCGTCGATGCCGTCGCGGAATGGGAAGAACGCATCAGAGGCCATAACAGAGCCAACGACTTCTAGGTTTTCATCCGCGGCTTTAATGCCTGCGATTTTTGCGCTGTAAACGCGGCTCATTTGGCCTGCGCCTACACCGATTGTTTGTTCTGCTTTTGCGTAAACAATGGCATTGGATTTCACGAATTTAGCGACTTTCCAGGCGAACAGGAGATCTTTTAGCTCTTCTTCGCTAGGCTGACGTTTAGATACAATTTTAAGATCGTCTAAAGTAATAGTGCCGTCGTCACGGTCTTGAACTAACAAGCCGCCATTAACTCGCTTGTAATCCAGCGCCGTAGATTTGTTTGCTGACCATTGGCCGCACTCAAGTAAGCGAACGTTTTGTTTTGCAGCCACGATGTCTGCGGCTTCTTTGCTAACGCTTGGCGCAATGATAACTTCAACAAATTGACGGTCAACAATGGCTTGCGCTGTTTTTGCATCCAATTCTCGGTTGAAGGCAATGATGCCGCCAAATGCAGACGTTGGGTCTGTTTGGAAAGCAAGATCGTACGCTTCAAATTGAGACGCGGCCGTTGCAACACCGCAAGGGTTGGCGTGCTTAACGATCACACAGGCTGGCTTGTCGAAGCTTTTTACGCACTCAAGTGCGGCGTCAGTGTCAGCGATGTTGTTGTAAGACAGCGCTTTACCTTGAATTTGTTTCGCGGTGCTGATGGAAGCTTCTTTTGGGTTGGCTTCAACATAGAAAGCGGCTTTTTGATGAGGGTTTTCACCATAGCGCATTTCTTCTTGTTTGTTGAATTGCAAATTGAATGTACGAGCGAAATCTTCGCTGCCACCTTCGACTTTTTTGCCTAGAAAGTTGGCAATCGCGCCGTCGTAATGAGATGTGTGCTCGAAGGCTTGTACGGCAAGATCAAAACGTTGATCGTAAGTAAGGCCGCCATCCGCTTTTAACGAGGCGAGTAAACTGTCATAGCTTGTTGGTGAAACAACGATAGCTACGTCTTTATGGTTTTTCGCCGCAGAGCGAACCATAGTAGGGCCGCCGATGTCGATGTTTTCAATCGCCATTGGAAGATCACAATCTGGGCGTTCAATGGTGGCTTCGAATGGATATAGGTTAACCACAACCATATCAATTTCTTCAATGCCATGTTCTTTCATGACGGCGCCGTCGATGTCACGACGACCAAGAATGCCACCGTGGACTTTTGGATGTAGTGTTTTTACGCGGCCATCCATCATTTCTGGGAAGCCTGTGTAGTCAGAAACTTCCGTTGCTTTAACATTGTTATCCAGTAAAAGACGGTAAGTGCCGCCAGTAGAAAGGATTTCAACGCCTTGAGCGGTTAGTTCACGCGCGAATTCGACAATGCCTGTTTTGTCGGAAACACTGATTAACGCTCGCTTGATTGGAGTCACTGCTTTTTGATTTGCCATCATGGTTCTCACAATTAATTAACACTAAATAAACAAGGGGAAGGTAATACGAAAAAAAGGGCGAATTCGCCCTTTTTTCTTTGTACTTATAGCATGCCGTATTGCTTCAACTTCTTGCGAAGTGTTCCTCGGTTTAAACCGAGGATAGTGGATGCTTTTGTTTGGTTATCCTTTGTGTAGTTCATGACAGACTCTAGCAAAGGCGCCTCAACCTCCGCTAAGACTAACTGATATAAGTCTGTTATTGGCTGCCCATCAAGATGAGCGAAATAGTTTTGCAATGCTTTTTCAACGTTGTCACGTAGTGTTTGTGACTGCTCTGAAGAAGCGGCTTGAAACGTATGAGTATGAGTTTGTTCTACCACAGAATGACCTTCTATTTTTAAAGCTAACCATTTATTAATGTGCATTGATCATCATAGAGAAGAGGGATCTAAGTCTTCATTTTTGATGGTCAGTACATTAAGTGTAAGGTTCGTTTGTCTACAGACAAACAAAGAACTCTTCCAATTTATCAATCTGCTCTTGCGTATTATCAATACGATTAAACAGGCTGCGAAATTGTGTTTTATCCGCTAACGTTTGCAAGTACCAACCAACATGCTTGCGAGCAATGCGCACACCTAAATAATCACCATAAAATTGGTGTAAAGCGTTTACATGGTTGATAACAAGCTGTCTTACCTCAGATAAAGACGGAGGTGCTAACAATTCATTTGTTTCTAAATAGTGATTTATTTCACGAAAGATCCACGGCCTACCCTGAGCAGCGCGTCCGATCATTATACCGTCTGCGTTTGTGTAATCTTTCACAAATTTTGCTGATTCAGGGTCTTTGATATCCCCATTAGCAAAAATAGGAATGCTCAAGTGCTGTTTGATCTCAGCAATTGTGTCGTATTCAGCCGTTCCCTGAAATTTACATTCTCGCGTTCTTCCATGAATGGCTAATGCTTGAATGCCAATGTCTTCCGCCATTTTTGCAATCGTCAGACCGTTTTTTTGATCTAGACTCCAGCCAGTGCGAATTTTTAGCGTGACGGGAACGCTGACACTATTTACAACAGATTCCAGTATTTCACGAACAAGAGCTTCATCTTTAAGCAGCGCAGAGCCAGCGGCTTTATTGCATACTTTTTTGGCGGGGCAGCCCATGTTGATATCAATGATTTGCGCACCTAGCTCGACATTTTGTTGAGCGGCTTCAGCCATCATTTTTGGGTCGCCACCAGCAATTTGAACGGATCTCGGCGAGACTTCCGCATCGTGAATTAAACGATGGCGGCTTTTTGTCGAGTTCCACAGGCGAACATCAGACGTGACCATTTCTGATACGACTAGACCTGCGCCTTGATCATGGCAAAGTCGGCGAAAAGGCAAATCTGTTACGCCAGCCATTGGGGCAAGGATAACGGGTTTGTCAACGCAATACGGGCCAATAGCAAATGCCATGATGTTCCTGAATACTGGATTGAATGTTAAAGATCGTCGACAGCGTCGAGCGGGCGTGAATAATACCTAGGCAATTGCTATTTTTGAAGTCTTGACAGACTGAAAATTGACTATTTTTTGTTCTTTTTTTGAGCTTAAGGGAAAAAACTCGAAAAACTAGTAGGAGCGAGTGTCTGTCGGGAAGGCTCTAAGCTGATGAGTAACAGCACGAGCACCTGGATCTTGTATTGGAATGACCAAATGAATAGGGGTGTTTGGTGGCATATAAGTGATGTCGAGAAAATCTTTGTGCAAATAATCGCTGGGTGCAAAGAGGCGAGCCGCAACAGGTAAACCATTCAAATCAAAAAACTCGAGTGCGATTTTAGGCATAGGCTGAGAAAAATCACTGGTATTGGTAATAATGGCGTTTACCAATAGAGTGTTTGGAATAGAGGGGTGACTTTGTATGCGTACATGCTGAATCGTAATGGCGTTTATATTCTCAAACCTTGGTAAGACACAGCCAGAGTAAGAGCAAATGGTTCTGTAAATGGATCGAAAGTTAGAAGAGCTACTGCCTTCTACAAAAAAATGCGTAGCAACTTGACCTGATAATAAGGCGAGACCCAGTAATGAGGCAAAAAACCACAACCACGGATGCGTGTTCTTTTTGCGAGTAGAAGGCTCATTATCTCCCAATAGAGGCGCTAGGCTTTGTTGGGCGGATAGTTGCTCAAGAATGCTGTGCTGGTTTTTAATATCAGATGGGCGAGTTTGTTCCGATGCGGTTTGCGCCAAAGAATGCAAAGCAACCATATAATCTGGCTCTTTGGCGGGCGCAGCCTGCTTACTGGCGGTTGTTTCAGGTGGTGGCGTACTTTTCGCTGCTTTGTTGGCAGAGGGGGCGCTCGATGTTGCTTTGAGAGCCGCTTCTACTTCGGCAAGTTCGACTTCCCACGGCGCGGGTTCATCTTGCCTTTTTGCTTCAGTCCGCTTTGCCGCCTTTACGGAAGAGTCTAATGGCTGCGGAGTCGTTTCATGATAAGAGTCGTAGTTTGTTTCGGTAATAGCGGGTTTTTCTTCGCCCAGTGGATTCAGATCTTCATCATTGAATAAGGTATGCAGCCAGTCTGGATTGACTATTTCTTCAGCTGGGGCAAGTCGAGTGTCGACGACTTTGTCTGTGCTCTTGGGTTCGACAGGTAGGGGCGTGCTATCTACTTGTGCTTGTTCTTTCGCAATAGTGGTATTTTTTGGTTGTTTGTTGTCCGTGGTGGGCTTGCTGAGAATGGCTTTGTTATCTGCTACTTTGGCGGCATCAAAAATATGAAAGCATTGGCCACATCGGACTTTCCCCTTGGCCATGCTTAATACTTCATCGCTTACACGAAATGCGGTTGAACATTTAGGGCAACGTGTAATTAGGCTATTGGCCATGGAGTAGTATCTTCCTGTTTAAAACGGTACTAAATGAATGGAGTGTTATGCGTTCTTGGTGCCAACAATACGAACCCATTCTTCCCTTTCCGTAATCGATTCGATCGTAAACCATTCTTGGTACGCTTGAATGACTTCCTCTGCTTGGTTGGCAAGTATGCCAGACAATGCTAATTGACCGCCGGTTTTAACCAGCGCAGAAATGGTCGGCGCTAAGTGTGCAAGAGGGCCAGCAAGAATGTTAGCGACTACAATATCAGCTTGTAAGTCAGATTCATAAGGTGGCAACTTTATGTCTATCCGACTTGGATCGATATGATTACGTTGAGCATTTGCTTCGGTTGCTTGGACTGCCTGAGGGTCAATGTCGATACCAACCATATTGTTAGCGCCAAGCAGCAAACCTGCAATCCCAAGAATACCAGAGCCACAGCCATAATCTATGATGGTTTTGTTTTCACAGTCGATGCTGTCTAACCATTGTAGACACAGTGCCGTTGTTGGGTGAGTTCCTGTGCCAAAGGCTAATCCAGGATCTAGCATCAAGGTGACGGCATCAGGGTCTGGTACTTCACGCCAGCTAGGGCATACCCAAAGGCGTTTGCCAAATTGGATGGGGTGATAGCTGTCCATCCACTCTCTTACCCAATCTTTGTCTTCGAGTATTTCTATTTTCATATCGATGTCGGTTTCACCAAGGGACGTGGCCTTGTGTTCAACGACTGGGCGAATGTGTTCAATGTCTGCATCGGCTTCGAACAGACCTGTGATCTTAGTGTTTTTCCACAATGGTGTTGTGTTTAACTCTGGTTCGTACACTGGATCGTCATGAACGTCTTCAAAAGTGACAACCAAAGCGCCGCAGTCGAGAAGTGTGTCTTCGAAAGCAGGGACGTGATCTGGAGTGGTGTGGATACGAATTTGAAGCCAAGGCATAAAGTGGAGTCCAACAATAAACAAAACAAGAATAGAATAGCGAAGCTTGGTGCGAGAGGCGAGAGGAAAATGATTGTCCCTAGTGATTTATGTCATCACTAGGGACAAAACGACCGTTTTTATAGGCCGAGTTTTTTCTCTAAATAATGGATATTAACGCCACCAGCAATGAAATTAGCGTCATTTACTAGTTCTTTTTGGAGCTCTATATTGGTTTTAATACCATCGATGAATGTTTCATCTAGAGCGCCGGAAAGGCGTTTTAATGCAGCTGTACGGTCTGGCGCATGGCAAATGATTTTGGCAATCATGGAGTCATACGTTGGTGGAACTGTGTAGCCACTGTATAGGTGAGAGTCAACACGAACACCCATACCACCTGGCGCGTGGAAATAATCCACTTTACCTGGGCATGGCATGAAAGTTTTAGAGTCTTCCGCATTGATACGAGACTCAACGGCGTGACCGTTTAGCTTGATATCTTCTTGTTTCATTGACAGTTTCAAACCACTGGCAATACGAAGCTGCTCTTTCACGATATCAACACCTGTCACCATTTCAGTCACAGGGTGCTCAACCTGAACGCGGGTGTTCATTTCGATAAAGTAGAAATGGCCATCTTCGTACAAGAACTCGAACGTACCCGCACCGCGGTAATTAATCTTGATACAAGCATCTACACAGGCTTTAAAACAAGCTTGGCGTGATGTTTCATCAAGCATTGGTGCTGGCGCTTCTTCCAATACTTTCTGGTGACGACGTTGTAATGAACAATCTCGGTCATACAAATGAACCGCGTTGCCTTGGCCGTCAGCCAATATTTGTACTTCTACGTGGCGAGGGTTTTGTAGGAATTTTTCCATATAAACCGTGCTATCACCAAAGTAAGACCCTGCTTCAGACTGTGTGATGCTAATGGATTTTAGCAGGCTGCCTTCGTTGTGAACAACGCGCATGCCACGACCACCACCACCGGCAGCGGCTTTTACAATGACAGGGAAACCGATTTCATTAGCGACACGAATGCACTCTTCTGGATCAGTCGGTACTGGACCGTTTGAACCCGGAACAGTTGGCACACCTGCTGCTTTCATTGCTTTAATAGCAGAGACTTTATCGCCCATTAAGCGAATTGTTTCTGCTTTAGGTCCGATGAAAGTAAAGCCAGAGCGTTCAACTTGCTCTGCGAAATCTGCATTCTCTGCAAGGAAACCATAGCCTGGGTGAATAGCAGACGTGTCTGTTAATTCTGCCGCACTGATGATTGCAGGAATGTTTAGATAGCTTTGTGCTGAGGGATTTGGCCCTATGCAGATAGACTCGTCTGCAAGGCGCACGTGTAACAAGTCGCGGTCAATTTTAGAGTGAACCGCAACAGTTTTGATACCGAGTTCTTTACACGCACGTAAAATACGTAGCGCGATTTCGCCTCGGTTAGCAATCAATACCTTATCGAGCATGATGAAACCTACTGCTTTGGATTAAATGATAGTAATAAGTGGCTGATCGAATTCAACTGGTTCGCCGTCTTCAACAAGAATAGCGCCAATTGTGCCAGACTTATCAGCTTCAATTTGGTTCATCATTTTCATTGCTTCAACGATACAGATTGTATCGCCAGCATTAACCTTTTGGCCAACTTCAATAAAAGACTTAGCACCTGGTGCAGAAGACTTGTAGTAAGTACCGACCATAGGAGAATTAACGATATGTCCTGCGATCGCGGCTGGTGCTTCAGGAGCCGCCGTAGGGGCAACTGGAGCTGGCGCTTGAGGTGCCATCATTGGAGCAGTCATTTGTGCCATAACAGGGGCACCACCACGACTAATGCGAACGGCTTCTTCGCCTTCTTTAATTTCAATCTCGTAGACGTTGGATTCTTCTAAAAGCTCGATTAGTTTTTTGATTTTACGAATGTCCATGATTACTCTCTTCTGTCTGTATTTGTGGCTCAGTGTTTGTGTCAGTCACTGACTATTATAATTCTGCGTACGTTATTCTGTAACAGCGCTTTTATAAAATACATTTTGTAAAAGCTGGTAACCCGAAATTATCGATAAAAAGCGTGATATTGTCCAGTTATGCGGTAAAAAAACCTAAAAATGTTTGTGTTGGTTGTTTTTTGAACCCTTGTAAACTATCTTCTTTTATTGATGAGTAATGGTATCTAAACGATCGATCAGAGAGCGTTTTGTCGGCTCGCCCATCAAGCTAAGTTCTTTTCGCTCCTTTCCTTCAGTGTCTAAAAAAACCAAAGATGGTGGCCCAAATAAATTGAACTGTTTCATTAGAGCTTGATTGTTGATTGAGTTCTCTGTCACATCGACTCTAATCAGCCGTACCTTGTCAAGACGCGGTAACACCTCGGCAGACACAAACATATCTTCTAGCACTTTGCAGCTGATGCACCAATCTGCATAAAGGTCCAATACAATAGGGCGAGTATCTTGACTCGCAATAATAGCATCGAGCTCCACCAAGCTGGTGATAGTGGCATCAAACACTCTTATATCTTCGTCTATATGTGTTGAGGTTGAGGATAACTTTTTCAAGGGCTGTAACGGACTGCTGCTGCCGGTTAAACCACCGATGAATTCAGTGGTTCCAAGAAGGAAAAATCCTAACGCCAGAAACCAGCGAAAAGGGTGTGAGGAAACTTGATGTGCTCGGTGAATAAAGTAACTGCTGACAGCAAGCGCTAGAAGGCTCCATAAATACAAATGGCTACTGACAGGTAACCAGCGAGTAATTAACCAAATGGACATTGCGAGCAGTGCAAACCCCATGAACACTTTAATATCATGAAGCCATTCGCCACTTTTAGGCAGTATTTTCGGGCCGAATAGACCAACTAGTAGCAGTGGAACTCCCATACCAAGTGCCATGATAAACAGCATCATCGCGCCATACCACGCATCACCTTGGCTACTTATATATAGAAGTGTTCCTGCTAATGGCGCCGAAACGCAAGGTGAAACAATTAACGTAGAAAACACCCCAGCCAGAAAAATACTTATGCTCGATTTCCACGCAGAATCCGAAGGTTTACTGGTCATTTGTAGTCGTTGTTGCCATGCCGTTGGCAGTCTTAACTCATAAACACCAAACATTGCTAAAGCGAGCACAACAAAAAGAAGGGCGCTGATGATCAATAAAGCAGGGTTTTGTAATTGTGCTTGTAAGTTCAATTGAGTGCCGAAAATACCGACTAATCCACCAATGGCGGCATAAGTCAGTGCCATGGCCAAAACGTAAACCAAACTGTAATAGAACGCGCCTAACTTCGAATGACGAGTGCCAATAACAATTGCGCTGACAATAGGCACCATCGGAAGAACGCAAGGCGTGAAAGATAAGAGTAAACCCAGTCCAAATAAAACAGTTAAAGTGATCCATGGGCTGCTTGTCTGGAGTAGTTGAGTCACGGATTGTGCTTCAGAAGGCAAAACAAGGTTGTCTTTTGAAGGCGTGGACGTGTTGCTAAATTGAGAGGCTAAAAGGCTTTTTGGTGCCTCCGAAGACAAGGCTGGCACAATAAATTGTATGGGCATTTTCTGTGGCGCATAGCATAGACCCTTATCGGCACAGCCTTGATAAGAAAGGAATCCATTAATTTGGGTACCAGCAGCAAGCTTAATATCATAATAAATAGGCAGCGTGAGTTGGTGACGATAAACCGTGACGTCACCATAATAAGCATCTTGTTTGTTTTCGCCGACCGGAAATGCAGAAAAATGCAGGTTATCAGCCTGTTCGCCAGACAAACTAAACTGTTCTTGATATAAATAGTAACCGTCGCTAATCTGCCACGTCGCTACCATTTTACCGTCTTTAGGAGCCGATGTTGAGAGTTGAAAAGCTTGCTCAACAGGCAAAAAATCTGGTTGAGAAAGCGATGTCGTGGGAGCAAAAGTGAAAGCCTGAGACGTACTGTGAAGCGTGAGTAAGAACAATAGAGCAAGTAGGCGCATAAAAATCTTCAATCAGATTGAACGTGTTGTTTAAATATAACATGCTTGTTTCATCATATTCGATGGTCAGTGTAGACTACCAATCCACCTTAAAGTTGCCAATCGCAAGGGGACAAATTGAGTAAAAACCAAGTATCTTTTCTATTTATTGCACTTTTCCTTACCGGGTGTCAGACAAATATCGTGCCCTCGGAGCAAAGTCACCCATTGCAAGAAAAAGCGCCTGAGTCTGGTTCTAAGTCGGTATCGGCGGAGATAACACCGGAAATCGATGTGCCCGATGTGAAGAAAACTACCATCATTTCATCGGAGGAAAGAAAGTCGAGAGCAGCTGAACGCTTAACCTTGAGTTTGATTGCACAAGGTGAAGATGCTTTGTCTGCGGATCGGCTTTTAACGCCAGAAGACGACAACGCTAATTTGTATTTTCAAGCAGCATTAGGTCGAGATCCCGGTAACTTTAAAGCGACTCAGGGGATTGCGGCGATTGTGGATGTATACACTCAGTGGGCGTGGGATGCGGCAAGAAACCGAGATTATATTCAATCTGCTCGATATTTAGAGTACGCTCGTTCGGTTAACCCAGAAGACCCTGTTATTGTCGAAATGACCTCACGTGTCAAAGATCTGAAAGCAAAGCGTGAGCGTACTGCAAAGGTAGTTTCTAAAAAATCAGAGCCCAAAGAACCACAAGTTGGGCAATATTTATTACCAGAAACGCTTTTTAGTTTGAGCGAAGATGAGATAATTGCCCAAATTCAGCCTATTATAGACGAGGTTGCAAAAACAGAGCAGGCAATCGAAATTTACTGGCCAAATGACAAACAAGCACGGTTGATTTATCAGATAATCAACAGTCGCGTTACAGCGTTTCGTGTTCGTGCGATGACCTATCATCGTGCTGATTACATGGTGGAATTAAAACAAGATTAAGGTAGGTCAATAATGTCGTGGATAACGAATAAATTACAGGGTTTAACGCCAAGTATTAACTTTTCAAGTATGGGGAAAGTAGCCGTATCTGTTGTATTGGTTGTCGCTGTGCTGTTGACCTTTTTGGGTATGTATTGGAGCAGTGAGCCAGATCAATTTGATGTGGTATCCACCGCCAAAGAAAAAGCCGCAGCACAAGGCTACTTGAACAACAGTAAAAAACTGGTTGTTGGTTACACAACTGCCAGCACATTGCACACCATTGTGGAAACGCTGCTAGATAAACCGGGCGGCTTCATTACCAATGATATTTTGCCTCCGGGTCTCTTTATGGACAACATGCCAGCGTGGGAATTTGGTGTATTGGTACAGTCACGAGATTTGGCACGGGCTTTTCGTAAAGAATTTAGCCGTTCACAATCTCAATCCACAGAAGATGTGAACTTAAAAATAGCAGAACCGCAATTTAATTTTGATACCAAAAGCTGGGCATTGCCATCCAGTGAAAGCGAATACCGTCGTGGTAATAAAGAATTGATGGAATACCTAAATCGTTTAGCGACCAACGATTCCCAATTTTACGCACGTGCTGATAACCTTTCGGATTGGTTGTCTGACGTCAGTACTCGCTTGGGCAGTTTATCTCAGCGTTTATCTGCAAGTGTGATAGATGATGAGCCTCAACTGGAATCGGATGAAAATAGCCGCTACGTGCGCACACCTTGGTCAAAAGTAGACGATGTTTTCTATGAAGCGCGCGGTACAAGCTGGGCTTTGGTTCACATGCTTCGAGCGGTAGAAGTAGACTTCTTTTTTACCTTACAGGATAAAAATGCTCTTGTTAGCTTACGTCAAATCATTCGTGAACTAGAAGCAACCCAAGCCAATGTTTGGTCTCCATTCATCTTAAATGGCAGTGGTTTTGGCGTATTGGCCAATCATTCTTTGGTAATGGCGTCTTACGTTTCACGTGCTAATACAGCGATTATCGACCTTCGTCGTTTGCTTGAACAAGGCTAGCGCGGCGTTTATGACAATGAACCATAGCAGGGTAATTCGTCTAGCCATGTTGGACGATGCCCCTGTTATATTGGATATATTCCAACAATGCGATCTGTTTGCTAGTACTGGTTATCGACAAGATAATATTAACTTGATTGATGTAATGGACTGGCTAGAAAGCGTTACAGATAAACATCCCCTGTTAGTGCTTGAAGAGCAGGGTATCGTTATTGCTTGGTGCTCTGTCGAAGCCTTTTATGGATTACCAGCCTTTGATACTGCTTGTGAAATTAGCTTCTACGTATTGCCAAATTGGCAGGGAAAAGGCATTGCCACGCAACTTTTTCGTCACCTAGAAACGCACCGAACCGAACTTGGTTTTACCCACCTTATTGCCTATGTCTATTCTAGTAACTTCAACAGCCAAGGCTTTTTCAAACGTCAGGGGTTTGATGAATGGGGTTTATTACCAAACATCGCCCAGAATGAAAACATCACAGAAGATGTTTACCTTCTTGGAAGACAGTTTTAGTTTTCTTTTTCCGCTTTCAATTCAGGAAAAGCTAAGCGGGGCCTAGTTCCTTCCTCTTTCTTCAAGGGGAAGGCGGAGGATGGGGTTAATCTCTTCTTTGGATTCCATTCAAATGCTTTGTATTCCCGACCTTTATTCCGCCTTTTAATTCAAGGAAAAGCTGAGCGGGTAACTTTTTGCTAGCGCCCAAAAACTTCAGTTTAGAGAAAGGCAAAAATTCGCTTTAAGATCTTTAATGCCTCATTTCTTCATAAGAGCATGATTGCTTCCTACGCTCCTTTTATCGTAAGGAATGATTGCTTCCTACGCTCCTTTTATCGTAAGGCATGGATTGTTTATTTGGTGAGAGATGGCTCGTCAAACAATGACCCTGAAACGCCATAAAGTCGCGCAACTTCGTCGCGTCGAACAGACTTTTGCGGAAATTCAATCATGAAAAAAAAAGATCGTAGGGCGTGATGAGGGAGGTACGACTGTAATCCGCCGTTGAAAGCGGATCAGGCCATGGAGCCTGAGGGGCGAGTATTGCCTAATGCTAAGGATTCGAGTAAAAAGAATTATACTGTCACAAAAAATAAAGGTAAATCCCGCCTAAAATTTGGGAATATCCCTTAGCAAGGGAGAAAAAGCACTGCGATATTAACAGGGACGTCGCCAATCCTGAAAAAGCAAACCCCCTATAGATAAAGCGGCCGTTCAACAGACGGTTATAGCCATGGCTTCGCCACTGTATAACCGCTTAGTAGTTAGGTTTCTCTGAGAGATAGGAGCAAGATGGAAAGTAAATCAGCAAAATACGGATTAATAGGTGCAATAGTCGCTGCACTTATCGCTGGTGGAGTAACTCTATTCATTCACTTTGATAAAAGCCCAGATGGCTCTCGATTAGTTGAATCAGTTATTTCTGAAGAAAAAGAGCAGAAGCGAGAGCCACGGATTATAGTGAATATAATTGATACATTTATCACTCCTGTTGCGTTTGAAGGTCCTGCATATTTTTACACCGAAATAAGAGTCGTCGGAGAAAAACCGGTAGAGGCTATGCTGGTATCCTTAGATTTTGGGAAGGCATCAGCAACCAATTGTGAAGTTAAGCCTGAATCCATACTTGCAGCTAATAAAGCTAACAATGGATTGCTTCGTTTAAGTGTAAATCAACTAAACAAACATGAAAGCATTTATATAGCTTGCAACCTTACGCTACCTACTTTTAATCAAATATTAGTTACTGGTGGAAATCTTACCTCCGAGAGCAAGCTTACCTATAATACTTACAGCCGCGAGCCAGAGGGTGAAGATACGCCTGTATTTTTGGTGTTTATGTTTATATTCGTTGGTTTACCCTTTTGTGTGTATCTAATGGTCGTGGTCATAAGGTTAATTAATAGGTGGCTAAAATTAAGTTGGTAAAACCTAACAAGGCAAGGCAGTCTGACGGTTTAAAGAGTCTTTCCGCTTTGCTTCAAGTCACTTTAAACCTCAGCTGCTTGCGGAGTTATATTATTTAATCATGTATAAATTTAATCTGACAGAAAATGGAATGGGTTCTATACAGATAGATGATTTTAAAGAGTTTTTTGAGTCTGATCTTTCTTATTGGTCTAAAGAAATGTATGAGGCGCATTGGCTTAAAGCTTCCGAAGAAGTGGACGCTGGTAATTCGGTATCATTTATTACTTCTATAACCGAACCAGACAGTTCAAACTTTATTCGTTCATGGTCATGCTATTCAATAAACGGTGAACTGATTTTTCAAGAGCGCATACTTTTTTTAGACGATTTAGAGTCGTCATTTAATCTAAAAGAGCCCCACAAAAATATAGAGAGCTACGAATCGGTATCCGAGGATGGTGATAAAATTTCGGAGTGGCTTACTCGTGCATAGCCAGAAATACAACAAGCAATTGTTGTGCGATGCAAAACATGGGCGACAAAATTAAACGTCACCACGGAAACCTCATGAAAACCATCGTTATTATGGCAGAACCGCCGCCCTCGAACGCCTTTTAGCAGAGGTAGGTGAATATACGTTAACCTTAGATCCATATGATTCAAAAATTATGGAATTTAAAAATGAAGAAGCTACGATCTCCCCTAGAACATGAAAGCTTCGCTTTTAGTGGCGTTTTTTATTACAGAAAAGCGGTCGTTCCTCCCTCATCTCATCACGCCCTTGTCTTTGTTTTCCATAATTACAACCCCGAAGAAGTCAGTTCGACGCAACAGCGTTGCGCGATTTTATGGAGTTTCAGAGTCAGTTAAAAATATCCTTCTTACCAACATCAAAAACAATCTATGCCTTACGACATAAGGAGCTTAGGTGGCAATCATGTACCTATGAAGAACTAATGCATTGCTCTTAAAAGCGAATTTTTGGTTACTTTTTGGGCGCTATCAAAAAGTTACACGCTCAGCAGGGCGGAATAAAGGTCGGGAATTCAAAGCGTTTAAATGGAACCAAAAACAACCCCATCCTCCGCCTTCCCCTTGGAAGACAAAAGGGGAAGGGACTAAGCCCACGCCCAGCAGGGCGGAATAAAGGTTGGGAATTCAAAGCGTTTAAATGGAACCAAAAACAACCCCATCCTCCCCTTGGAAGACAAAAGGGGAAGGGACAAAGCCCTTGTTACATGGGTTCGAACACGGAGCCCAAGCTCGGTACAAACAATTTATTGTACATGCGGCTGGCGTAATCGTCTGTCATGGACGCCATGTAGTCACAGATGATACGCAATCCATTTTCACCTTGTTCTTGGTTTTTTCGCCATTCAGTGGCGATTTCCCTTGGTAATAATCGATTAGGGTCGGCGGTGTAGGCTTCGAACATTTCTAATAACATTTGCTGGCCTTTGTAGACGAGCATTTGCACTTCTGGGCGTTGAATGATGTGTTGCATTTCGAACTGTTTTAACAAGTTTAATGCTTGTCGTTGGCCTTCTGGCAATCCAACTTGGAAACGCAGAAGGGGATGTTCGAATCTTGTATTTTCAACCACTTTGCATGAGGTGATAAACCAGCTGACTAAGCTGCCAATGGCTTCTTTGCGTAGGTGGCTTTGTCGGCTAAAAAGTTGCGTGCGAATGCTGTTGAGGTTTTCCGCCAAGTAAGGTGAAGCCAGCGCGGCGAGTTTGGGTTCTAGGTGTTCTAACCAGGTGTCTTTAGTGACCATGCCTAAGACGATGGCGTCTTCTAAATCGTGTACGCCGTAAGCAATGTCGTCGGCTAGGTCCATGATGCTGGTGTCGAAGCTAGCGTGTGTGGCTTTCGCATGGCCATCTGGGTGTTTACGTTGTACTGTTTGCAGCAAGGTTCTATCTGCTTCACTGAAGGGTTCAAGTATCCAATCTAAAAGGTCTTGTTCTTCTTGATACACGCATTTTGGTGGTGACCAATTGGAGGCTTTGAATTGGCGAAAGCTGGTAGGCTTTTCTGGGTATTTTCCCACCACATTAGCGTGTAAAACTGGATATTTTAAAACCCCTAATAAGGTGCGGCGCGTCACGTCCATGCCGTAAGTTGGCGAGTAGGAGCCTCGCTTGCCGAGGATGCGTAAGGATTGCGCGTTGCCTTCAAAACCACCGTTAGATTGCATCATGTAATTTAAGGCGACTTCACCGCCATGACCAAATGGAGGGTGTCCTATGTCGTGGCTTAGACAGATGGTTTCAATTAAGGCGTCGTCGGCTAACCATGTTTGGAAGTTGGCCTCTTGTGGTGAGCTGTGCTTGAGTTGATGTACGATGCCGTTGCCGATTTGAGCGACTTCTAAAGAATGGGTTAATCGTGTGCGGCTATAGTCATTTTGTCGAATCGCGAGAATTTGAGTTTTGGACTGTAAACGACGAAAGGCCGCGCTATGAATGATGCGGGCACGGTCGCGCTGGTAGGGCGTACGGTAGTCGTTTTCTCGGGATTCTTGATAACCGGATTGTCTTTCGTGCCAAGCTAACATTTCATATTGTGCGTTTGCCATGTTTGTAATCCACTAGTGTCAATAATTACCAATCTTTCATGAAAACACGATATAGGTCAATGTTCGTAAAAAGGGCCTTGGGCATAATGTAATCTATTATAAGGAATCTTTATGTTTAATACTCAGCATCTCACGACATTTAAAGCCTTGGTTGAAAAAGGAAGTTTTACTCAGACAGCAAAGCTGTTAGGGCTAACGCAACCTGCAGTGAGTCAACACATTCAAAAGCTAGAGCGAGGGTTAGGAGAGCCATTGCTGATTCGTCATGGTCGTACCACCGAGGTGACGGAAGCGGGGAGGGTGTTGCTTCAACATATAAAAGAACTGGAAGTATGTTATGAGGAGTTCACGGCGTCATGGCAAACGTATGCTACAACTAAGGCTAGTCTCGATGTAGAAGAAAATAAAAATGGCTGATGAGTATCAGCCATTTTTTGTTAGTAAATGCGTATTTATTGTTGGGTTGTCGGTATTAAATTGCCAATGTGCAAACCACACTCTTTGTTTTCAGACTCTTCCCACCACCAACGACCTTCACGTTCATGCTGATTTGGTAATATAGCTCGAGTGCAGGGTTCACAGCCTATGCTGGTAAACCCTTTTAGGTGCAACTCATTGTATGGTACATCGAACATTTTAATGTAGTTCCAGACGTCTTCCGAAGACCAGTTAGCCAAAGGGTTGAACTTGAATAGGTCCTTTTCATCGGTACTGAACGCGCTGTCTTTTTCGGCAAATGCCAATACATTACGGGTACCGGGACTTTGGTCTTTTCGTTGGCCTGTAATCCATGCATCAAGTGTTGCCAGTTTGCGTTTGAGTGGCTGTACTTTTCGAATACCACAGCATTCTTTGTGACCGTCTTCAAAAAAGCTAAATAAGCCTTTTTCATGAGTGAAGTTTTCAAGCGCGTCACGATCAGGAGACAGAATGTCGATTTTTATCTTGTAGTGTTTACGAATTTGTTCGATAAACCGGTAGGTTTCAGCATGTAAACGGCCAGTATCAAGAGAGAATACGTGTACGTTCTTGTTGGCTTTTACCGCCATGTCGATCAGTACGACGTCTTCTGCGCCACTGAAGGAAATAGCAAGGTTGTCGAATTCTTTCATCGCGTTGTGGATGATTTTCTGTGCTTCGTCTTCTTTGTTATTGGCAATAAAAGACGCTAAATCAAATGCAGACATAGGATTGTGAACCCTGTTCTAAGTTACGTTGGTTGTACCATATCAAGTTGCGGTCACGAAAGAAAAGACGAAAGAACACTAACCTTATAATGCTTAAAGCGGGTGCTTAGCGGATATGTCTCGCTAGGGTTTGATAAAGTCCAAATAAAATGCCCGCGGTCACACCCCAAATGCGAATTTCCTGATATTCAATTTCGAAGTAGCCACGAGAATTGGTGTCGAGTTTTTTCGTTTTAAAACGATAGTTCTCGGGAGTGAGTAAATGGCGTAATGGCACCCAATGGACAGATTTCACTTCTTCTTCACAAAGACTTAATTCACTTTTTCGCGTCATTTCAGCCACAATAGGCTTGATGCAATAACCGGACAGGGTGCAATACTCGCCCAGCTCACCGAGTAAATCGAAACAGTCAGGCGCTAGGCCAACTTCTTCTAAGGTTTCACGCAATGCGGTGTATTGGATGCTTGCGTCTTCTGGATCATGCTTGCCCCCAGGAAAGGCGATTTGACCTGGGTGATTGCGCATGTGCAGTGCGCGTTGAGTCAGGAGTACGAAAAGCTCTCCACTTTCAGGCTCTCGCCAAATAGGAATTAAGACAGCAGCAGAGCGATACTTTAAGTCATAACCGCTTGGAAACATTTCTTCATCTGGGTTATGAATTTGTTGTGCGTAGGGTTCTCTGTCTAATGCTGCGCGGATATCGTCCAAGCTCAAATCAATTGGAGGAGCATTTAAAAACTGCTCTATGTCAGACATGATACGGCCTATTTCAAAAAGTCTTGTTCTAGAGTATGGGTTAATTTACCTACTTTGGTAAAGGTTTCTTGATATTCTTCTTGGCATTTTGAGTCGGCGACCAATCCACCGCCAGCCCAGCAATGTAGGTTGCCGTGGTCCGCTACTAGGGTTCGTATGGTGATACTAGAGTCCATTTGTCCATTTGCACTGAAATACGCAATCGAGCCACAGTAGGCTGAGCGTTCATGAGGTTCTAGCTCATCAATGATCTCCATGGATCGAATCTTAGGCGCACCCGTGATGGAGCCGCCGGGGAAGCTTTGATGAAAGACTCTAATAGCTTGGTCTGTTTGATCGATTCGGCCTTCTACTGTCGACACAAGATGATGCACATTGGCGTAGGTTTCTAAGGCAAACAGCGCAGGGACTTTAATACTGCCCGTCAAACAAGTGCGACCTAGATCATTGCGCAATAAATCAACAATCATTAGGTTTTCTGCGCGGTCTTTGGTGGAAGATAGTAGCCAGTTGGCGTTGGCTTTGTCTTCCTCTGGTGTTGCGCCGCGAGCGACCGTACCTTTTATCGGCTTAGATTCTATTCGACCTTGATCACACAGTAGAAAGCGCTCTGGCGAGTGACTTAACAAGCTTTGCTGTGGCGAAATTTCCATATACGCCGAAAACGGCGTAGGGCAAACCTCCCTTAATGCATGATAAGCGGTGAAGGTATCACCCTGATAAGTGCTTGAAAAACGTTGAGCTAAGTTCACCTGATAACAATCACCCGATTGAATGTAGTCTTGCACGGCAGAGAATTTTTGGGCGTACTCGGCTTTTGTCATGTTCGAGGTGAAAGGCGCTTTCAAAGAAAATGGGTTGGCGTGGTTTAGCTTGTGTTTCACCAGTACATCATCACAAGCGCTGGTGAAGCGGTTAATAAGGTCGGCCGCGTCTTCTTGAGTACACCAAGGTGCCATGATGAGCTGAGTCGTTTTTTCTTTATGGGAAGTGATAACGCCCCAAGCGTAAAGCCCGACGCTTAATGTATCTAATTGAATGTCGTGTTTGACGGTATCCGGTAATTGCTCAACAAAATGGCCACTTTCATAACCATAATACCCCAGTAAACCACCGATGAAAGGTAGGTCTTTTGGTGCGGCTTGCGCCCAAGGTTCTTGGCAAATGAGCGTCATTAGTTCATTTAACAGCACCATCGGGTTGCTTGTATTGCTTAACGCGTAAAGTGGTGTTGTATGCCAAGTGATCGGCTGGCTGTTGTGTGATGGATGAATGCGCGCCAGTGGATTAGCCACTAGTATGTCGTAGTTCGTGTCTGGGAAATGTTCGTGATTACTATCAAGTAAGGCTGGGTAAGGCAAGTCTCGTACGGCAGAAAAGAAAGACAATAAAGACGCTTGATAAGGGAGATTTACCCGTGTAATTTCTGACATTTTTTATCAATACCTAGTAATATGCATTCGTGCTTCTTAGAGCAAGCATTGTATTCTTTTACTAAGTTTCCTCACAGGTTAATTACAAGTGTCTGATGTTTTTTTTCTTTCTTTACCTAATGCGGACATTGCGTACCGTCTTTATGAAAACCCCGCAGCCAAAACCGACCGAACTTGTCTGCTGCTGCATGGTGCCGGCGTGGCAGGGGAAATTACCTATTCCCCTATGTTGCCGTACTTTACTCAATGGCGTTGGATGCTAGTGCCCGATTTAAAAGGCATGGGCGAGTCTTTTCATCAGCATGGTAAAGAAGGCGCGGTGTCGATTGCCGAGTTAACCGATGAAATTGAAGCGCTGTTGACACATGTGAAATGGGACGATTTTGATCTTGTGGCTTATTCATTGGGTGGTTTGGTTGCGCTCAACCTGAACTATCAACGCAGTTTACAAGGGAAGACGAAAGTAAAAATGGCCTTGTTAGAGCCCGCGTCTTTGGACCGAGAAGATTTGTCTACGTTAATGGACGTGCGACAAAAGTATCGCCATGCGTCCAAATTGATTCATGACACCGGGGATGTAGAACTTGGTGTGGCGTCGTTTATGGATGGCGTGTCACCAAATCGTCGTAAGCATCCAGTGGCAGAAGCAACAACACAATCTCGGCTTGCTCATCGTCCATTTGGCTTTGCTTATGCATTGGATGCAGTGACGGATCATGTTGAAGTAATGGTGAATGAGCCTGAACTGAGGCGAGCCATAATAGATGCGTCGGAGCAGGTGTTTTTGTTTTCTGGTGAGTTAAGCCATGAGGCATTGAAGCAGCATTATGAGCTATTGAGCTTACAGAATGACGCTTGGCAACACAAAACCATGAGTGCATGTGATCACTCTTTGCCTTTTCAAAAACCAAGGCAAATCGCCAATCATATTAATAAATGGTTTTCGCTAATTTAAGTGTCACTATTATCTGATGTGATCAGATAGAATAAATGAAAAGAGCAGGACGCTCTTTCTAATCGCTACGTAAAACAAGGAGGTTTTCTATGAGCCATCAACACGGCTTTTCTTTGCTAGAGCTGTTATGTGTTTTAGCCATTCTGAGCATTTTAGCCTATGCCGGTTCCGCGCAATTTTTGACGGTCAGTCAAAACGCCAAAGACAAAAGCACAATAAAAATTGAAATGAAGCGACTATCTAATGCGCTAACACAAGCTCGCCAATTGGCGGTGGTGAGTGGCCGTGCCAGTTTTTTGTGTGGTGGTGTTCATTGTGACGGTGATTGGTCTTCGGGTTTTCGGCTATATCAAATCCAAGGTGTTAGTGGTGCAGAAAAAAAATATCGGCATATCACCTTTAACGCATTATTAGACGTATCTTGGCGCGGCTTTCCTTCGCAAAAAAAACAAATAGAATTCTACTTTAACGGTTTGTCAGGTTACCAAAACGGTACGTTTGAATTTTGCTTAGGCACCTGGCAGGCGAATTTGATATTGAATCAAAGTGGGCGCTTTTATACCTCTGACCCGCAAGAAAAAAACGGGGAGGCATGCTGATGAAAAAGTTATACCCCATCATCCTCTTATCAAAAACGAGACAGCACGGTTGGATCATGCTTGAAGTAGTGCTTTGTTTGGCGTTGTTTTCTGTCGTCTTGCATCTAGCGCAGCGTCAGAACGAAGCTCATTGGCGTTCCACTCAGCAGTTGGAAGAACAACGAAAAAACCATGAAAACCAGCAAAAACAAGCTGCTATGGAAGCCTTAACGGGCTCTGCTGCTTGGCTAAATAATCAAGAAAGTTCATTAAATCAAGCTTATCCAGATTGTCAAAAATGCAGCGAAAACCAATTGAAACGTTGGTTTTATGCTTCGCAGCATGATCTTTCTAATATTGATGTGGAGGGCGAATAATGTCTCGACGCACACAAATGAAAGGCAGTCTATTGATTGAAATGCTGGTTGCTTGCGCCTTGATTTCGTTGTTTTTGCCCTTTCTGGTGAGTGCTCTTGCTCGCTTGCAGGAACGACACCTTCTCGCGCAAACTTATCAAGACCAACACGAGGTCAAAGCCGCCATTGATGCTCATTTTCAAGCGCAATGGACGCGTTTGGTTCCTGCAAATTGTGCGATGGACGAGTCGTTGTTTCTGACCATTCAATCGGGCGAGTCTCCTCCTGTTCGACTTGCTTCACGCAAGGTGTCTAGCGGCTCTGATTGGATAAAAGGAACCGATTACGGACTGTGTAGAGGTGCTGTAACGGTATCCAGTAACCCATTTGAGACAAACTTGTCATGCCACTGGAAAGTGGGAGATCGAACGATTTTTTCGAGTTGTGAATCGTCTTTTCCAGGGCAAGTTGTCTCGGTGTCTAGTCACAAAAGTAAAATTGAGTTAACGGACGATTTGGCGATTGGGCAATCTGGGATGATAGAGAGCCAAGATGGCTTTTATTGGTATCTATCGCCTGGAAAAGAGGGAGGCGATGCGTTTTGGCGAACCCCAGAGGAAAGCGGTAATTCATTGGAATTGCTAAACGGGATCGAGCGATTGTCTATTTTCCCGTTATTGGATGAGGATGACAACGGTTTGGTGGATTCTTTGGACACGCGGTATGGATCGTTTGCTTTAAATAAGCTTCGAGGGCTTTGGGTGGAATATCAGTATCGCTTGAGCAATTGTAAGTCTGACCGACAGGAGTTGTTTACGCAGGAGTATCATTCTATGAGAGGAGACGATTGGCACTATTTACCCCCTTGTCAGGGCGTTGGTAATCAAATTATCGTGTTAAAAGAGATGTAATAACCATGATGTCTTATTTGATGGGCTCTCAGCGCGGCTGGGTGTCATTACCGATTATTGCGTTACTATTAGCCATTTCCACTTTGTCGATGCAATATCAACAAAGGTTGCAAGCGTCTTATTTGTGGCGAGGGCAGCTAAATGATATTGAAATCGAGCAGCAGGTTTGGATGGATTTCAAGCAAGATTTTATGGTCTCGCCTAGTTCGTCATCGGCTACTTTCAGCGAATGCGTGGGGTTTTGTGAGTTAGGTCTACATTCGCAAGAAAAAATATGGCAAAAAAATACGCAACGTTTGCATTACCAATGGGTGCGATACGAGTCACCAGCGAATGAATCTGGTCATGTACTCGCTTCTTACCGACTCTGCGCCAGCCAAAACCAGCAACAATATCGATGCTGGTGGTGGCGAGATGGGGCATGGTTTTCAGGTGGTTGGGTTAGTGCTTCTGATTGAATGTCTTCAAATGTTCCGCACTGCAAAATGGACGAGCATCTTGGTCATGAATAGCATGGGAGCGAGGCGTAAAAGTTTGGCATTCTTCGCAACGAACCATGCTTTCTTGAGACTCATCCTTTTTAGAGGATTCCTGTGTTTTTGCTTTGGTTGGCGATTGACTGCCTTTAAAAGCGACAAATCGGCGATACAACCACCAACCAATAAAGAAAATTGCAACAAAAACGATCAAACGGACGATCATATACTTTACCTAGCTTGGGTTATTCCAGACAATAACGGGCATATTCTAACAGAGTTCACGAGATAGCAACTGTATGACATTACGAATTGCAATGGCCCAGCTGGATATGCTGGTCGGCGACATCACAAAAAACACCCAATCTGTTATTGATACGGCGTGTAAAGCCCGTGATGAAGAGCGCGCCGATGTGGTGGTTTTTCCTGAGTTAACCTTAACGGGCTATCCACCAGAAGATTTATTGTTACGTCCCAGTTTGGATCCGCGCATTGAATCTGCGTTGGCTAAAGTTTTGGCAGAAGTTCGTGATATCCATGTGGTGATTGGTTATCCACGCCGTATCGATGGCGAACTTTTTAACTGCGCTGGCGTGATTTACCAAGGCAAAATGTTAGTTGAATACGCAAAACAGAAATTGCCTAACTTCCTTGTATTTGATGATAAACGCTATTTCAGCGAAGGCCTCGATGCAGGCATTGTTGACATCAAAGGTGTGAAAGTGGGTTTGAGTATCTGTGAAGATATTTGGCATCCAGAGCCTGTAGCGCAAGCGAAAGCCGCCGGTGCGGAATTGATTTTGAATCTAAATGCTTCGCCTTATCATATTGAAAAAATGGGTGAACGTGAGACCTTGCTTCATAAACGAGCGACCGAAGTCAGCTTGCCGATTGTCTATGTGAACTACATGGGCGCGCAAGACGAACTGGTTTATGAAGGCGGTTCCTTTGCGGTAAACGCCAAAGGTGAAAAAATCATGCAGGCGCCTTGGTTTGAAGCGGGTTTATATTGTCTTGATATGATAGTGGACGACAGTCAACCAAACAAAGTCGAACCCGTTGCCGGTATCATTGCTCCTGCGTTAGACGTGGAAGCAAGCGTCTATCAAGCGATGGTGCTTGGGTTGCGTGATTACATCGAAAAGAATCGTTTCAAAGGCATTGTGCTGGGTTTGAGTGGCGGTATTGATTCTGCGTTATCGCTTGCTGTTGCAGTAGACGCGATCGGTGCTGATCGTGTTCAAGCGGTGATGATGCCTTACACTTATACCTCTTCTATTAGCTTGCATGATGCAGAAGAAGAGGCGAATTTATTGGGCGTGAAATACAGCGTTTTACCGATTGAATCCATGGTCTCGGCGTTTACCGACGTACTTGCTCCGGAGTTTGAGGGCTACGCGAAAGACACCACGGAAGAAAATCTTCAGGCACGTACTCGCGGTGTCGTTCTGATGGCCATTTCTAATAAGAAAGGCTTGATGGTGCTCACTACCGGCAATAAAAGCGAAATGGCTGTGGGTTATGCAACCCTTTATGGGGACATGGTCGGCGGTTATTCTGTGTTAAAAGACGTGTTTAAAACGTTGGTTTTCAAACTTTGTCGCTACCGCAATACCTTGGGATACGTGATTCCTGAACGGGTCATTACGCGTCCACCGTCTGCGGAATTGGCTCCGGATCAAAAAGATGAAGATTCTTTGCCAAGTTATGACATCCTCGATGACATCTTACGCATGTACATCGAAGAAGATCAAAGTGCAGAAGCCATTCTTGCTACTAAAAAATTCGACCGAGAGACGGTTTATCGAGTACTTCGCCTTGTTGACGTCAATGAATACAAACGTCGTCAATCACCTACTGGTGTGCGTATTACCGCTCGCGGGTTTGGTCGAGATCGCCGTTATCCGATCACTAACGGCTGGCACATCGGCGAGTAGATCGCTTTTAAAAAAGCTTTCAAAATTTTTTCTCTTCTCGCTCTGCTGAGCGGGGCTTAGTCCCTTCCCCTTTTGTCTTCCAAGGGGAAGGCGGAGGATGGGGTCACTTCTTTAGTTTTTAAAGTGTATTTGTTACTTTTCAATAGCTTTGAGCTGTAGGTTTTTTCCGCTCTGCTGAGCGGGTAACTTTTATCCAGATCCATAAAAGTAACCAAAAGGTCTCTTTATCGGGCTTTCGCCCAAACGTCTCATTTGCTTTGTTTAACGTTGCGTTTAGCAAAACGATTCACATCGTAAGGCATAGATTGTTTATTTGGTGGGAGGTAGATCTTCAAACACTGACTCTGAAACTCCATAAAGTCGCGCAACTTCGTCGCGTCGAAGCCGACTTTTCTGGGACTTCAATGATGGAAAACCAAAGACCGTAGGGCATCATAAGCGCAGCTTTCACGTGTAGGTCGAGCCTTTAGGCCGACAAAAAAAACTGAAAAAAATGAAAAGGGTTTTAGTATCAATTAATTAAGCATTTGCAGCATAGAAATAACAGTCCTGAATTTAGGCTTTCAATGCAAAAAGTTTTAAACAGTATTTAGAGCTGTTATGGTGAATAACTGGCATATTTCAATGCTAACGTATTTTATATGGAGGTAAGGCTTATGTGGTTAAAAGCTTCTTGCATGCTTGAGTTTCATACTTCCGTGCCAACACCGTTTATCTTAATGTTGCGACCTCGTAGTGGCGAGCAGCAGTGGATTTCACGCGAAGATTATGTATTGTCGCCGAGCGTACCAGCGGTTGAATTTACGGATTCTTTTGGAAACTTGTGCCAGCGGTTGGTTGCGCCTATAGGAGACTTTTCATTACGCACGTTGGTTTATGTTGAAACGGCAGATTATTCAGATATAGACCCAGGTGCCCCATTTATTGAAGTACCGCATTTACCCGGTGATACCTTGCCATTTTTACTTCCTAGTCGTTACTGCGACTCAGATCGCTTTACTGACATGGCAGCGATGATAGCGAAAGGGTATGCGCCTGGTTACGACCAATGTGCTGCGATTGTTGATTATATTCGCCGAACAATAGAGTACACGCCGGGCCACGGTCAGGAGACTATTAGTGCTTCCGAAGTCAATCAGCAAGGCTATGGCGTATGCCGAGACATGGCTCATTTAGGTATTGCTTGTTGTCGAGCGCTTTGTATACCTGCGCGCATGGTGGTGGGCTATCTTGAAGGACTTTACCCAATGGATTTGCATGCTTGGTTTGAAGCCTACGTAGGAAATCGGTGGTATACCTTCGATCCTACTCAAACAGATCTAAAGGGTGGGCGTGTTGCGATTGCCTTTGGACGAGATGCGACCGATGTTGCTATTTATACCCAGTTTGGCGCTCCGGTTGAGCTGTTGAGTATGGATGTACAAGTTGAACAGGTATCAAAGCCGAACGACTAAGACCAAAAAAGCCTACTCGGCACTTTTAAGCTGGGAGTTTTATGTTTGCTAATAATAGGGTTTCCATTCAAATACTTTGAATTCCCAACTTTTATTTCGCTCTGCTGAGCGGAATAAACTCGCAGTTCAAAGTCATTGAGAGGTAACAAATATACTTGAAGATCCAAAGAACAACCCCATCCTCCGCCTTCCCCTTGGAAGACAAAAGGGGAAGGGACTTAGTCCCGCCCAGCCGGGTTGCATAAATGTAATAACCCCTTAATACCTTTTCCCTTTCTCTAGCTGTTACAACATAGGACGTTTTAACTAAAGCCGGAGAAAGTGTCATGTCTAATAAAAAAATCTTAATGATCACGGGTGATTTTACGGAAGACTACGAAACCATGGTGCCTTTTCAGGCATTAATGAGTGTGGGCCATACTGTGCATGCTGTATGCCCAGACAAAAAGTCTGGTGATACGGTGGCGACGGCGATCCATGATTTTGAAGGGGATCAAACTTACACTGAAAAGCCAGGTCATCGTTTCGCTTTGAATGCGACTTTTGCTGATATAAAAGTCGAAGACTACGATGCGTTAGTCATTCCAGGTGGCCGAGCGCCAGAGTACCTTCGCCTTAATAAAGAAGTGATCGCGATGGTGAAACACTTTTTTGATGCCGATAAGCCTGTAGCTGCAGTGTGTCATGGTGCGCAATTGTTAGCGGCGGCGGGTGTGTTAGAAAATAGAAAGTGCTCCGCTTACCCAGCTTGCCAACCAGAAGTCGAACTCGCCAACGGTCAGTTTATGGATATTCCGGTTGATCAAGCGGTAACAGACGGCAACCTTGTTACCGCGCCAGCTTGGCCTGCGCATCCGGCTTGGCTAGCTCAGTTTTATGTATTGTTAGCAAAGTGATTCGTTGAAGTTTGATGAATCTAATTTGGCAGGTTTAACCATTGTCATGAGACAGTAAAGCGTTAAATCTGCCTAACTTCTATGCGCTTTTTGATCTAGACTGTTTGCATTGAGCCACTTTACATTCCGACAATAAAAATAAATCATTCAATAGGGAAAATAAAATGTGTAAGCTTTTTGTGAACTCTGATCCGAGCCTTTGGGAAAACGTCACGCGCTCTTTGCGTATTGACGGTATGGTCACCAGTATACGATTAGAAAGTTTTTTTTGGTTTACTCTGGAAGAGATTGCTCAACGAGATAAGCTGTCTTTGTCTCAAATGATCGCTAAGCTCAATCACGAGGCTTTGGATGCGGGTCATAATCTAGATAACTTCACGTCTTTTCTACGAGTTTGCGCGATGCGTTATCTGCATTTGCAAACCATCGGCATGTTGCCTCATTCTCATGAGGTGAGCCTAGCTTCCCTTAATACAGATCGTATTCTTGAACAGGAAAAATACTATCTAGAGACGCATCAGTAATTATGTATTTGGCGTTATTTTTGCCCGAACATTTTTAGCAATGTACCATCTTTAAGTATGTATTGATGAAATAGTGCGGCGAAGGCGTGCAGCAAGACCAAAGACATCATGGTGTTTATCGCTATTTCGTGTACATTCCCCATAAAGTGAATACCAAAATACCAAGCTGTAGCGCCAAATACTGGTACTAAAAACATTAATAAATACAAACATTCATGGATAATACGGGCAGCACGCTCAAATAAATGTTTGGAGACTATTTTGGTCTTTTTAGACATGAAACGGACAATAACTCGTACAACTACTAAAGCAATGATGGCCAAGCCGACGTACACATGTATAGACGCTGTAAAACTATAGCCATTATTACTGTCTTCTAAGTGTTGGCGAAAAGCCCGCCCCATTTCGTCACTGATGAAATAATTGAAAACAATCAACGCAGCAATAGTCCAGTGCAGTACAATTTGCGCTGTGTTGTAGGATTGCTCTTTGTGTCGCATAGAAAACTTCATGATATAGGCTCTCATTGAAATAATGGTGCTGGTGACAATGAAAGAAGTTTAACGTGTGAATATTAAGCCATGCTTAAGTGTTATTCGCTTATGGCTTAATTTACAGATTTCTGTTGTTCCCTCCTAAAATGCGAGTCTTATTTCCTATATAATGTCTTCAATATCGTTCTTTACGACTCACTTAGTTTAAGCGCTTTCTAAAATAGAGAGACTTTGCGCAGACAAAGACGGCACCTTATGTTTAACGCTTCATCCACTCGTTTAAATAAATACATCAGCGAAAGTGGCATTTGCTCTCGTAGAGACGCAGATCGCTTCATCGAACAAGGCAATGTTTTCATTAATGGCAAGCGTGCCAAGGTGGGAGATCAAGTAGCGGCAGGTGATACCGTAAAAGTGAATGGTCAACTGATCGAACCACAAGATGCGGATGATTTTATCTTCATTGTATTGAATAAACCGGTTGGGATTGTCAGCACTACGGAAAGTTCTGAAAAGAACAATATCGTCGATTTTGTTAGTCATAGCGTACGAATTTTTCCGATTGGTCGTTTGGATAAAGATTCTCAAGGTTTAATCTTTTTGACCAACAATGGCGATCTTGTTAACAAGGTACTGCGCGCCGGTAATAATCATGAAAAAGAGTATTTGGTTACGGTGAATAAGCCGATTACCGATGACTTTATAGCGGGTATGTCGGGCGGCGTTCCTATCTTGGGGACCATGACGAAAAAATGTCCTGTGACTAAGGTAACGGCGAATGTTTTTAACATTACGTTGGTACAAGGTCTTAATCGTCAGATTCGTCGGATGTGCGAGCACTTTGGTTATGACGCGGTGAAGCTAGAGCGGACTCGTATTATGAACGTGAGTTTAAAAGGCGTTCCTGTGGGTGAATGGCGGGACTTAACCGAAAAAGAGTTAGCTGTTTTATTGAAATCAGTCGAAGATTCTTCTTCAGAAAATAGCATACCCGCAAAAAAAGCCCGTAAGGCGCCGAGAAAAACCAGCCGACCTGATGCAAAATCTATAGCAACACCAAAGGCCAATACTAAGCATCCGAAGAAGGAAGACGGGCGAAAACCAGCAAGCTCATCTAAAACGAAAGACAGGCGCCCCTTTGCTGATGCTAAGAAGCCAACAGGTAATGGAAAACGGCCAAGTGTTAAACCTTCAGGTGCGCCAAAGGGCAACGCAAAACGCCCGGCAAAAGGAAAAGGTGGCCCACAAAAGTCTTCACGTCCTTAGCTTTTACTAAAAAACGCGTTTTGAATGGTCAAAATGATGGTTAAATCGGTTTGATTATTCGCAATAAGGCCACCATGGCGCCACGGTGGCCAATTGAGACTTAGTTGCCTAAAACATTTGTTGAGGATTTTTTAGAAGCCTTTGCTGCTTTTTTTTCTTTTGCTGTTAAAAGCGGTTTCTTTTTTGAATCTTTTTTGTTGTCTTGACCTTTACTCATGATATTCACCATCCATCATCACTGTATTAACCTAGGTCGGTTTTTGCCAACTAAGGGCTGTGGTTGCGTATGATTTTAATAAAAATTGTCACCATAATGCGCAACAAGATCAGTATGTTCTTATTGCTGAACAAGTGAAAGGATTACTTGGTGGCGCTATAAAAGGCCTCATTCTTTACTAAGGGCGGTTGCTTTGTATGTCTCTGTACTGGATTTAAGTGTAAGTTTTGTGATGGGTTTGACGAATACTAAGGACGTATGTAGACAGTGTCACGGGGTTATTTGTATAACCATTTTTAGGGTCTTTGGACTTCCCAGCATTTGCTAGACAGTGGTCATTTCTAAAAAGTA